>Ga0310123_10000368_pt1 | contig 40615 bp, 36 predicted proteins | sample CB6_AW_1057_MG_FD_203505 | JGI IMG/M metagenome (GOLD analysis project Ga0310123, IMG submission 203505) | Marine microbial communities from Western Arctic Ocean, Canada - CB6_AW_1057 | ecosystem: Environmental > Aquatic > Marine > Oceanic | place: Canada: Western Arctic Ocean | collected... | reverse complement strand
CAAAGGAGCCGCTGAGTTCAACTGCCCCTAGAATCAAGGGGAACGACCGCTGAGATGCCGTCGACTCCTCAGATGCTTAAGGGCGGGAAATCAGGAACTCAGTCGGAGGCTAAATAAACGGTAAGTGGCACCCGGACAACCGTCAAGAGACATGACCCCGAGAAAACCCGCTTGAATACTGGGTTTTTGGAGACCTGAGGGCAAACGTTTGAAGTCATTGGGGGTGTACCACCAAGTCACGTTGGATATCGAACACCTCTACAATCTCCTCAATGCTAATACCGACAAGGATTTAGGATCGTGATACGCCGCGTCCGACTGTGCGTCCCATCCGGCCAGCTTGACAGTAAGAGTGCGGACAGAGAACAATTTGGGACAGATCGTAAATTCTTCATCCTGAAACGGCGACCCGGTGGACGAAGGTCGAGTCTATTCGCGCGAGGAGTTGACACATCTGAAAGCGTCTGCCCACGACGGCCTGGCGCTGATTTGTCCTCGCTGCAACCATCCGCTCAGTTCCTCCCACGTTCCCCAGAGCTCAGGGGTGAGCTATGTGCGAAGCCGAACCTGGTGGATGTGTAGCGATTGCGGACGGAGCGTGGTACTGGATGAGCAGCGCGGGAAACCGACCGACCACGGCAGGAAGAGAGCCGGTGCGGCGGGGGCATAAGCGATGCATGACCCATTCACTATGAAAACCAGGCGACCACCTCCACGCTCATACTACCTCTCTCAATCTTGGATCTGTTGAGCCGCAATACCTTCTCTGCGACGGGATCCTCAGGATGGCAAAGATGCCACTCCCAGACGACACGACCGAGAAGCGATAGATTCCATGAGCTATTATGGCCGTCGGTGTTTAGTAAGGCAGCTGGAATCGATCTACCGCCAACTCGTCTTCTCTCACCTCAAGACCTTTGAATCCCATCGTCCATAACATCGATCCCTTCCTCGTTCAGTTCACCGAGGGGTTCGGGATCCGCTGGTATTCCTTCCCCTACATGCTGGGAATGCTCTTCGTCTACCTCTCCCTCCGAAAAGCCGGTCGCGAGAAGCATATCGATAACCTCACGGATGAGAGTGCGGAGAATTTCGTTCTCAGTGCCATCATTTGCGCTCTGATAGGAGCACGGTTTTTTCACGTGTTTGTCTTCGAGTTCAACCGGTACGGCATCGATCCGATAGCGTGGATTGCGGTATGGAGGGGGGGACTTGCATTCCATGGGGGACTTGTGGGTGTTCTTCTCGCGGTCGTGTGGTTCTCTCACCGGCACGATTTCCGCATCTACGATCTATTGGATCGGATCGCGATTCCCGTCGCGCTCGCTCTCAGCCTCGGACGGATCGCCAACTTCATCAATGCTGAGATGTACGGCACACCATACGACGGACCATTCTGTGTAGACTACTCGCAGAATGAATATATGGCGCAGCCTCCCGATGGATGCCGTCACCCAACCCAACTTTACGAGTCGGCCAAGAATCTAGGTATTGCAGGGTTCTTGTTCGCAGTCCGTTCACGGCTAAGTCCCCCCCGCGGGGTCATCGCCTGGAGCTTCGTGGCTCTCTATGGCTGGATTCGGTTTGGACTCATGTACCTGCGAAACGAGGCCTCTGTCTGGGGGAACCTGACGCTCTCTCAAATCTTCTCCGCTTTGATGGGCATACTTGGAGTCTCCATGCTCTTGGTACTTGCAGCCACACGTGGACGCGCGGGCGCAGAGACTGGGTGATTCACAGAAGCACAAACCCCAACCAGGAGGGAAGGAGCCGCCTCCTGGGAACCGAAACGACCCAACCTCATCAAGTCAGGTACAAGCCACCGATCCGGTCAGATTAACTTGAGGCCCACGATCTCTATCCTGCTTCCTGTGCGGGATGCCGCTGTGACCCTGGACGAAGCAGTTCAGTCGATTCGTGCTCAGTCACTGGAATCATGGGAGATGATAGCGGTCGATGATGGCTCGAAAGACCAATCGCTGCAGATCCTCCACCGACATGCTTCGGAGGATTGGCGCATCCGGGTCGTCTCGAGGCCTCGGAAGGGAATCGTGCCCGCGTTGGAGGCAGGCCGCAGGCATTGTCAGGCACCATTACTTGCACGAATGGATGCAGATGACCGGGCGGATCGCGACCGCCTCCGAAAGCAGGTATCCTTCCTCGAGGAGAATCCGAAATTCGCTCTCTGCGGGACGCATGTGCGGTATTTTCCGAGGGCAAAGGTCCGGAAGGGAGCCCGAAGGTACGAGGCTTGGCTCAACTCACTCCGAACACCGGAAGACCTAAACCGAAATCTTTGGATCGAGTGCCCCCTGGCACATCCCTCCTTTGCGATGAGGACGAGAGCGATTGAGGGAATCGGTGGATACCGAGATTGCGGGTGGCCCGAGGACTATGATCTAGTCCTTCGCTTTTGGTCCGCAGGCCTCAAACTTGGAGTGGTTCCAGAGATCCTACACCACTGGAGGGAAGACGCAGGTCGGCTTTCCCGGACCCATCCTCGATATGAGCCCAGCGCTTTTCGAGAGATTAAGCTCCAGTTCCTTTCGCAGACGCTCCTTCGTGATCGTAACGGTATCGTAGTTTGGGGATCCGGGCCCCTGGGGAAGGCATTCGCAAGGGCCGCATTGAGCCGAGGGATACCAGTTCGTGCGTTCGTAGACCTGGACCCGAGAAAGCTCGGACAGGAGATTCACGGTGTGCCGGTTCTATCGCCTAAGGCAGCCTATCGACTTCGCGAATCACTCATCCTTGCAGCAGTTGGAAAACCGGGCGCACGAGATGAGATTCGTAGTACACTCCTCGGTTTCGGGTGGGAAGAGGGCCGAGACTTCGTCGCCGTGGCGTAACTACGTCCTAGGATCAGGGCAGGGCCACCGAATGCCTCCGGGGCACGAGGTCACAGGTTCGAATTCTGTCGGGCGCACTTCATAAGATGAGGCCCTCCAAGCGTTGACACGCCTAGAGGGCTTTTTCTTTGGGGCACCAGTGACCTCTTGAGTCTACAATAGTTCCGTTCCGTAGAAAGAGTCGACTCTTTTTCGTGGCAAAAATAATTCTTGGCTGGTGGAATTGTTCCCACTGAACTGCGAGCGGCATCTCACTCGTCAGTCACGCAACCGTGCGAGGCATCTTTCACCGTGTGGATGTACCGAGCCAGAGTACCCCGCCTCACTTTGTATTCCGGCATCAACCACTCAGATTTCCGCTGATCTAACTCTTCGGGGGTCAGATCCACCGAGAGTGTCTTGGCTTCAGCGTCGATCTCAATCCGGTCACCGTTCCGGATGAACGCGAGGGGACCACCTTCTTGGGCTTCTGGAACAACATGGCCAATGAGAAACCCGTGAGATCCTCCCGAGAACCGTCCGTCAGTCAGAAGCGCCACATGCTCCCCAAGTCCGGCCCCGACGATCGCGGAAGTGGGGGTTAACATTTCCGGCATTCCCGGCCCACCCTTCGGTCCCTCGTAACGGATGACAATGACGTCTCCTTTCTGAATCTCTTCCCTTTCGAGTGCCGATAGCATCTCCTCTTCTGAGTCGAAGATTCTCGCTGGACCCTCGAAACGTAGTCCTTCCTTCCCCGTGATCTTCGCAACGGCACCTCCAGGCGCGAGGTTGCCCCGTAGGATAGTGATATGACCCGTGGACTTGATCGGATCAGAGATCGGGCGGATTACGTCTTGTCCTTCGGTGAGCCATTGAACTCCGGCCTGATTCTCTGCGATTGTACGTCCAGTGACGGTCCTACAGTCCCCCTCGATGAGGCCCTCGGAAAGAAGAAGCTTCATCAACCCCGGGGTCCCACCAACACGGTGGAGATCCTCCATCACATAGCGTCCAGATGGCTTCAGATCGCCCAGGAGCGGGATTCGATCACTTACTGCCTGGAAGTCATCTAGCGAGAGCGGAACTTCGACAGCACGGGCCATCGCGATGAGATGCAGGACAGCATTCGTAGAGCCACCGAGCGCCATAACAACAACCATCGCGTTCTCGAACGCCTCCCGGGTCATGATATCTCGGGGCTTCAAATCTAGCTCGAGGAGCTGGCGGATTGCCTCTCCAGCCCGCACGCATTCTTGCTTTTTGATTGGATCGTCCGCGGGTGTCGACGAACTGTATGGAAGTGACATCCCGAGCGCCTCAATGGCACAAGCCATCGTGTTGGCCGTGTACATTCCCCCACATGCCCCCGCACCAGGGCACGAGTGCCTAACAATGTCTTGGCGGGTCTCGTCGTCGATTCCGTGGGAGAGGAACTCACCATAGCTCTGAAATGCTGAGACAATGTCGAGCGTCCGACCCCGGCTATGACCGGCCCGGATCGTTCCTCCATAGATCATTAGAGAGGGACGGTTCAACCTGCCCATCGCGATCACGCAACCGGGCATGTTTTTGTCACAACCAGGGATCGAAATATTCGCATCGTACCACTGTGCACCCATCACCGTCTCGATGGAATCCGCAATCAGATCTCGAGACTGAAGTGAAAAGCTCATTCCTTCGGTGCCCATCGAGATCCCGTCGGATACACCGATGGTGTTGAAACGCATGCCCACCATACCAGCCTGGATCACACCCTTCTTCACTTCGGCAGAAAGGTCATTGAGATGCATATTGCAGGTATTGCCCTCCCACCAAACACTGGCTATTCCGATCTGCGGTTTTGCCATCGCTTCCGCCGTCAGACCCGTACCGTAGAGCATTGCCTGTGATGCACCTTGGGATCGAGGCTCAGTGATTCGGGAGCTGAACCGATTCAGCTTTTGCGACATTAAGTGGTCCGGAAAGGAGGGAGATGGGTATCTGTCGGGGGTATCAATTTTATGTGCTGTTGGCGAAGTGGCCAAGTAGTCTGGGCTCGTCTCCGGTGGAGTCATAATCTAATGCTCTATAGACCCCCTGATCTGGAGAGGTTGGCAAAGACCTAGAACGATGTTGGTTGCTGCACCTTTCAAAAGATGAATGGCAGGCACATATCCATGGTCGTATTTGACTTCGACAGTGCTCTCGGGGGAGTTCGACAAAACAATCTATCCGACCCTCGGCCAAATAGGGCTTTGGCTAAGCCAGTTTTCAGCCCATCGCTTTGAAATGGAAGACAAGGCCCGTCCCGTTATAGAAGAAGGCCCCGGGAATCTGTCACCAATCTTATGATCACGATCACTCCGGTCCACCGCGCCCTCGTCCCAATCGATGCGGCTTCAGCCGCCCGTGTTAGCGCCCCGAACTACGACGAATTCCAGGGCGATCACGAAATTTGGACACTCCTTCAGGATAATCCCATGAGTGTGCTGCGCGTGACAATGGCTCATTGCCACGCGCGCTCGCTTGAAACCATCGGTGTTCGCGATTCCCAGGCTGCATTGGCCAATGCGAGCACCCAGATGGAGGACCTCAAGACAAGCGAGCTAACGGAGGAGGTGCGTGACATCCTCTGGGTCTATGAGATCGAAGACCCCAACCGACCGGAAGTGCGCCAAATCGGTCTCGGCGGCATGGCTCGTACCGACGAACTTCGGACTGACGCGACCCCGCAGGGGACCATCATCCGGAACGAGGGCATTCGTGAGCCGAAGGCACGGGGCCGAGCAGACTTGATAGAGGCCACCCAAGCAATCATCGGCATGGTGAATAATTGCGTCGATGACGCATCGGGCGAATTCCAGAGCCACTTGGAGGCCCACGCCGACGGCGCTCCGCCGGACTTTGAGGTGCTCGATCAACATGGCAACCAGCACCGTGTGTGGATCGTCACTGACGAGCAGGCCATCCAGCGGTTGCAAGAACTCCTCCTAGAAGAGCCGCAGGCGTATGTGGCCGACGGGAACCACAGGAGCGCGGCCGCCGCTATGCTCGGTAACGAACATTTCCTGAGCGTCTTCTTTCCCGCTCGTACGTTGGGCATCCAGCCGTACAACCGACTCGTACGGATTTCACCACTTCCTACGGATCGACTGACGGCTGCCATACGGGAAAGGTTCGACCTCGATACACCCACCGCAGCGGACTTTTATCAACCTACCAAGACCCATGAGATCGGTCTCTATGCTCCTGACATCGGATGGCTGCGCTTAAAACCGCTTCCGGGCACGTTCGATCCGGACGACGCGGCAGAGGCCATCGACTACGGCATCGTCCACAAAAACCTCTTCGCGCACGTCTTTGGGATTTCCGACGCCGGCGACGACCGGCTTACCTTCGTCGGTGCCAACAAGGACACGGCATGGCTGCAAATGGAGGTGGACGAAGGGAGGGAGACATACGCCGTGACACTTCCGGCGGTCACCATGGACGAGTTCATCAAGGTGTGCCGCCAGAACCGACTGATGCCGCCCAAATCGACCTGGTTCGAGCCAAAGGTCCGGAGTGGGTTGGTAATGGCGTTGCTGGACGTCTAGGCGGTTGTCGATGCAGACCCTCAACCCTGTTCCCCCCAGGGGAACAACTAGCCTCTGTCAGTTGATGGCCGAGAGCTGGGCAAGCGCGTACTGGAACGCTTGTGTCTCCACCCTTCCTGCCCGGCAGGGCGAGATGATAACCCCAGCCTTGAGAGAGGGAATCAGGGATTCAGCCAGTAGCTGACTTTGAGCATGAAGATGTTGTCTGGACGGGCGCTAAACATGTCACCCACGTCACGGTTCAGATCGAAGTCACCCACCCACTCATCAGCGTCATTGAGACCATGCCCAGTGAGAGAATTGATGCGTCTCTGCTGCCAGACAAAGAACAGGGTCGACCCTTGCCTCCATTCCCACCGCAGCACAGCATTCCCGAAAAGGCTGCGGTAACTGAAATCCTGGTCTGACAAGACGAAGGGCCGAGCCGGTCCATCTCCATCCGGATCGGTGATGGAGCCTCCCTCCGGTCCAGGTAAAACAGTGCCGATATCTGTCCCGTACTCAAGAAAACTGAACGTCCCCGGCTGCTCGAACTCCTTCAGCCCCCTGTAGTCGCCAGTAGAAATGAAGGGCTCGGCGTAGAGTTGGAATGAGAGATTGGGCGTGAACGTCATGTTCACCCTCGCATCAATCGAGACGGTCGTCTGATCAAGTCCGCCGAAGATGTAGCGACGGCCATAGGTTTCGGTCGCGAGAGGGTCATCTACTGAGGTGATATACTGTGCTAATTCGTGACGCCAATTGAGCGCAGGCCCAAGGCGTATTTCGAGAGCTTCGCTGGGGCTCGCCGTGAGATTGAACCTGATACTATTATTCCGCCCGCCCGCATCGTCTTTAGCCCACTGGTAATTAAATCGGCCGACCGCCACTCGCCTGCTATCTGAGTGGAAGTTTACGATTCCTCCGAAGCGGCGCGGGGTCCGGGCTATTGGTCCCCCACGAGTCAACCGATCGTCGTCATGCGGAGGATTGTAGGCGAGCCTGAAGCCTGCACCCCAGTAGTTCAAGAACTCCCAAGTGAGATTGTAGTTCACCTCGGTCCAGATACGATCACCAGCATAATTCCACACGGCGTCTGGGCTACCTCGGGTACTCCATTGCCTCAGGATCCGACCCGGATTCGGCTGATTGTAGCTGAAGTTCGTGTCCACAATGAGGCGGTCCGAGGCAGACTGGAATCCGAGGTCGTTGACTTCGTATCCTGGGCTTGCAGCAGCCGTCGCGAACCTCGCGCCAAAAGCCCCAGCCTGTTTCGTAACGGTGAATGCCCCGTAGTATCCAGATAACGAAGTAGCACTCGGGTCCAGATTCAGGTGGTCCGCATCGGGACGGTGATAGTAACGAGTGGAGGACTTTTGTGTACGTGTGATGGCAGCGGCATCCCCTTCCACATGGCTCACCGCAAACGTACTGCTAATAAAGTAGGTGCGATTTGACCACTCATGGGCAAAATCCGCGCCCCCCGAGTACGCTGCCGAGTGAAGACGGCCACCCATATCCGTCCCCGGAAGATCCCGGTTCACAGCTGTTCCTAGAAGTCCAAATCGCGTTTCTCCACCCCTGATCTGTCTACGGATCCTCCCAACCAGGTAATTCGCCGCAGGTTCGACCACGGCTTCATCCCGTGTCTGCTCGACATCTACGTAATCCGCAATCTCCCGGGCAGTGACGGTTTCGAGGATTCCAAGCGACCAACCATCTCCCACTCTCCCGGTGACCTTTCCAGCGCCAAGAATTGTCGTTGCAGGAGCTACATTCGAGAACACCGCCTCGGACGGTACCGAGCCGGAAGGCGATCGGCCGATTCGACGAGAGTACAGCAACTGGGGTGCACGACCCGTGCTTCCCCCCGGGCCACCTTCCCCAAAGCGAAAGATGTCCGCACCTTCGACAAAGAACGGCCGCCGCTCCTGGTACCGGGTCTCGAATGCCGTAAGGTTGATCACCGAGGGATCCAGCTCAATCTGGCCGAAATCCGGGTTCACAGTAGCATCTAGCGTGACGTTAGGGGCCAGCCGGTATTTGAGGTCCAGACCGGTGGCTGCAAAATAGTCTGACCCAGTCTGAAATGGGTTGCCGAAATCGATGCCAGCTGGATCTGCCAGCTGGAGATACTCACCACGACCGGCCATGTAGGGCAGGAGTTCTAACCTTTGACCGGGCTCGATTCCCTCGATCCCATCGAGATGTGCGAACCGGGATGCCCCTCCCCGCTCCAATGTCGGTATGAAGGGAAATGCTACTTGCTCCTGGTTTCGGTGGATGTTCCTCTTGAGTTCGATGCCCCACACCTGCTCCTCATCGGGCCTGAAGCGAAGCTGACTAAACGGGATCCGCATCTCCGCTGACCACCCCACATCAGTGATCTCTGTGGCCACATCCCAGACTGGATCCCAGGAAGAATCCCCTCTGCCTCCGCCACCACCGCCCGCGGAAACAGCGTCATTCCTCGTACCGGACGGGTTAACATTGAACCGATAAACTGTTTCATGATCGTGAAAGCTATCCAAACTAACCACGATGAAATCGAAGTCGCCCCGCCTGGCATCACGTCGCGCGAGCCGGGTCGTAATGGGATGAGTGTCGTAGAGCATCGCCCCGATATAGATCGCGCCATCATCGTAGACCACTCGGAACTCAGTGTTCTGGGTTCCGAGCTCTCCTTCAGCGGGGTCCTCCTGGATGAAAACCGTTACCGGAGGTGTCTCAGCCCACACCGCCTCATCAAGACGACCATTCAGATCGATGGCAATGTTGGTACGGACAGCCTGCACTCGAGGAGCCAACTCATGGTCGTAGACAAATTGGGATATGCCTTCGCTCTGCGCAGCTGATTGGGTTCTTCCCTCACGAGGATCCACCACCTGAGCTCGGACACTTAGCGGCAGCAGGAGCAGAACAAGAAAAGCAGGCAAGGCAAACGATGACGACTCCAAACATCGTTCTGCAACTTCAGTGAGCGTCTTTGAGGATACGGCCACGTGGGTTCTTTGCTCTCTTTGAGAACAGGAAGAAGTCCGATCGACCTCGGGCATACCTTCTCCATCAGGAGAGGGTTCCAATACCGCAATCCTCTCCCTGCCCTGTTCTTGACCTGTTTCGGGATCGTCTCTAACCTGCTCCATTCCCACTCAGCAACTCAGGAAAGGAGGAACAGATGCGTTCTATTTTCGATGCGTCCGTTTCAGCGACACGATGAACCAACCGGCCTCTCGGCTCGCTAGGGCCTTCGAGCGTTTTGATCAGATCAACGCGGGAGATCCACGTACCGAAGTTGTATCAGATGTCAGTGAGCCGAAGGAATTAGTGTATGCCCGTCGGATGTCAGAACAGCTCGACCGATTCGAACCGGGCGCATCGGAAGCACTGCAGCTGGCGGCCCGCGCCCAGCACATCGCCCGGTGGCAGATAGCCCGTTCCGAATACCCCGAGGGCCGTACGGGTTATAGGCAGTGGCGGACTCAGCTCATGCAGCACCACGCCAAACTGGCCAGTGACCTCCTCGCCGAGATAGACTACGACACTACAACCATTGACACTGTCGCCCACCTTCTGCGGAAGCAGGGCCTGAAACGCAATCCTGAGGTCCAGATACTCGAGGATGTGGTGTGCCTCGTCTTCCTCGAGCACTACTTCGATGATTTCGCCAAAGACCATGATCACGACAAGCTGGTTGGGATCCTGCGCAAGGTGTGGGTGAAGATGAGCGAGCGAGGGCACGCAGCAGCACTGGCGCTAGAGTTGAGCAGTGGGGCGAGCCGCCTCATGACCGAGGTGCTCCAGGGCTGAAAAAGGGAAGAGACTGATGAACCAGAACGAGCCGCTCGTTGGAGGACGATGAAGCTTTGTTGACCGGATATTCGCAGTGGCCGGACTAGATGCCAGCCTTTATAAAAAGGTTAAATATGACCTTTCGGCTATCGGCTAAGCGGCAGTAGTCGTGGGTATGGTAGCAGTAACTTCCGCGCGTGGAGGCCTCGAAACCTCAGGAATCGATATTGTCGGGAGCCTGATCGCGCACCGCGTAGGCGACAAGCTATTGGGTGGAAGCGCTAGATGGGGGAGCTATGCCTGAGCACCATCATCTCAATAACTCTTCGACACCCCTCCAACTCTTTAGAGGTCCAACGATGAATAATGTCGTTCCTGGGTTAGATTCGCCTTTCCGTCCCATCGCGCTCACCATCTGGATGACCGCAGCAGTGTGCGTACCCTCGACCATAAGTGCGCAAGGGTTCCCAGTACATCCTTCGACGCAGGATCCTTTGGTATTGGTCACCTTGGAGACACTGGGCAATTGGGAGAAAGAGTTGTCCAATTGGGGACGTTGGGGGCCGGATGACCAACGGGGGACGCTGAATCTCATCACGCCGGAAAAAACTCGGCAAGCGGCCGCGCTCGTCCAAATAGGTGAGACAGTCACTCTCCAGCACTTCGTGACTGGGGAGGAGGCGCTCGACAGCCAAACCTTCGGACCGACGAGGCACTGGATGAGCCGGGTGGATCCGGATACCGGAGAGCCGACCTTCGCCCTCGACGAGATACAATTCTCCCTCCACGATGGAATGCTCTCTCACCTGGACGCGCTCTGCCACTACCGAACAGAGATCAACGGCGAGTACGTGATCTTCAACGGCTATCCGCAGAACCTGACTACGGACGGCTGTGAAGACCTCGCAATCGACCGTATGGGGACTTCCTACGTCACGCGTGGTGTGCTCGTCGACATCCCACTGATGAAAGGAGTTGAGTGGCTAGACCCAAGCACACCGATTTATGTGTCCGACCTCGAAGAGTGGGAGGAGTTCGCGGGCGTTACCATCACCAGTGGAGACGCTCTCTTGGTTCGCACAGGTCGCTGGGCAAAACGGGATGCAGAAGGACCGTGGAACTACGGCTCGGGCGGAGCTGGATTACACGCCTCAATCCTGCCGTGGCTTCACGAGCGAGAGGTGGCGATCCTCATCGGAGATGCCGTGAACGACGTTCAACCTTCCGGGGTGGAGGGTATCAATCGGCCCATCCACCAGCTCACACAGGTGAACTTGGGCCTGCCGCTTGTAGACAACGGCTATCTGAAGAATGTGGCCGCGGCGGCTGCCCGACTTGAACGATGGGAGTTCATGGTCGCGATCCAAATCAACCCGATCGAGGGCGGCACTGCGAGTCCATTCAACGCGCTGGCCACGTTCTGAGGATGCCTCTGGCGCCCTGCAGGAAATGGTCCGTCCTCAGCGATGAACGCCTGTTGGTTCCTCGGTTTCGCGGTATTGGGGGGCGACAATTACTGTTCCTGACCTAGCTCATACCGGATGATTGAGCGCTTCAAAAAGCTGCCACCCCGATGGCTCCTCAGATATCACTGTCCTGATTCCACTTGGGTGCTTCACCGGAGCTTAGCCTGACAACTCTTCCCTGATCCTATCCGTAGGCACTCGGTATCCAACCCAAAAGCTCCCGAACTCAGCGTACAAAGCGCTCACCTGGTCGAACCGCATCTCGGCGATGAGCTCCTTGAAGTCGTTGGGTGAGCGGCCAAAAAGGGTAACAGCCCACTCCCAGTCGTCCAGGCCCATGGATCCGGAGATCACCTGCGAGATCCTGCCCGCGTAGCGCCGGCCCGTGACACCGTGATCCCGCATCATGGCCGCCCTCTCCTTAAGAGGCACTCGATACCAGTTCTGATTATCGTTGCGACGTTTGTCCATGGGGTAGACACATACGTAAAGCAGGTCGTCGGGCTGGGTCGGATGAAGTCGCTGCTGCACGTACGGCTTCGTGAGCTCTTCCGATAGAGCTCCCTCTACTATTGAACACCACTCCTCAGATCCGAGCTCAACCCCCTGCTCCTCAGCCTGCGCAACCAGCGTGTCCGTAAGATGATAGAGGGAGAGCTCAACTACGGAGAGATAATCGCTGGTCAATTCTAGATAGGATCCTGCTGGATGCCTCTGTAGGCTCTTCTCCACCTCGCTTAACGCCTCAAGGGACCGTCGGAAGTGCATGAGCATAAAGTCCGTGCCACTCCCGACGATGCGGTAGACGCCGCTCCAGCCGTCATCACCCAGATTCTCCCAACTCGCCAGGAGGTCCTGCAGCGCCTGGAATTGCTCCGAGTCATTGTCGACATCGGGGGAAGGGGGGAGACGAAAGAACTGGTGAAGCAGAAACCAGCCGTCCAGTACTAACGGAGCTATCGTAGTGTTGTTCATAACCTCAAAGAGTCAATGAGTTATTTAGAAGATCTGGGAGCGGCTCGACTGTTACCTCCCTCGGAGGCATCTCCATGTCGATGCGCAAGGCTAACCTTGATTCTCCGCAAGGAGTTCCTCAATCCCCAGTTCTACGGCCCGAGAAAGATTACCAGTCCCGAGCCCGGTGGAACCTGAACTATTGGGGATATGAAAGAACCCGATCGCCGGCTGAGTTGTTCTCTTCTTGTTGATTCCAGCTGGGTCCGAGCTGATCATCATGCCATGCCCCCCCCTCTGAGCTTCCCTTGCTCCAAAAAGCGCCAGATAGAGCGCCGCATTACACGCGAAAGTACCCCCGTGGAATGAAACAGCTGCTGGAATCCCCTCCTGATGCAACCTCCCGGCCACTCCCCTCGCATCCCATGAAGTCATGAGTGCAAGCGGGCCCTGAGGCACAACGGACTCAGTCTGAGGAATTCGCCCTGCGTTATCAGGGCCCTCCGAATCCGCCACATTCAGAGCGATCTGCTCTACCCGGAGTCGGGTGGTCGGAGATTCACCGATCATCAAGATTGCCCGAGGTTCACCGCTCAGGATTCCAGCGACAATTTCCTGCAGCTGACCTAAATCAACCGGTAGGCAAAAGACGTCCCTCCCCTGCTCACCCCGGAGCCCACGCACTAGATCCCACGACTGATTGTGTGTTCGCCCGTCGAAGGGCTCAAATCCGGTGACAACGACTCTCCCCCTCTCTGGCTCGTCCGTCCAGCCACCCTGCCCGTTCATTTCATCCATCCCGGATCTCCCGATCTCTGAGGTCGCCTGTAATCACCCTGGGTTCAGCGACTTATGGCGTCTCCGAGCAATCCGGCCCCGGACCAAGCACGGTGCCAACAGTTATAACTGTTGTGACAATATTATATATCTGCCCTACTCGCCGCCTGGATCAAACTCTTCAACTAGCTCCCCTGGCACATTGATGACGCATGATAACGCAAGGCCCAATTGTTCACACAGCCCCCCAGGCATGTATGTGAGTGGCCCCCCCTGGCCCACTCCTTCCTGGCCATTCATCTTCCGTGCGTTCCCCAGCGGGTTGGTTCGCTGCAAAGTTCCTTTGGAGAGGCGTCCAGCATGACCTTATGGGAGGCACTGGGCCTCGGTGTGGTACAGGGAGCCACTGAATTTCTCCCTGTATCGTCATCCGGTCACCTGGTGATTGGGCAAACGCTACTGGGCCTCCAGATACCGGGAATCGGGTTTGAGATCGCCCTGCACCTAGCGACTCTCCTTTCGGTTGTAGTGGTTTACCATAAACGTATTCTGGGCCTGGCGGTGGGAATTGCGCTGGAACGAAGGCGTGACGACTTCCTCTACGTTGGATTCATCCTGATCGCAACAATCCCGGTAGGAGTTCTGGGCTTCTTCTTTGGTGACGCTGTGGCCTCTATTTTCGACCACCCGCACGTGGTCGGCTTTGCCCTCCTGGTCACGGGCGCCCTTCTGTTCTCGACCCGTTGGGCTCTACGACGGCCCTGCTCGCCCGGGCTACGGGCTAGAACGGCCCTGATTATTGGCCTCGCACAGGTTGTCGCTCTCATTCCTGGCATCTCCCGCTCTGGAGCCACGGTCGTCACTGCGCTCTGGCTCGGGGTCGCGCCCATCGAGGCGGCGGCATTTTCGTTTCTTATGTCCCTTCCGGCGATCGCCGGTGCGGGATTTCTTCAGTTCCCCGATCTCGGACAGAGCGTCGCTGCCCTCTCCGCTGGACCGGTGATAGTTGCATCTACCGCAGCCACGTTAACTGGGATTCTGGCTATTCGTTCCTTCATCGCCATGCTGCGAAACCGCGCATTCCCCGCGTTCGCTTGGTACTGTTGGGGTGTCGGCCTCCTGTTCCTAGCCTGGCTCAGCCTATCTTGAGCGGGGTCGGCCCTTCGGGAACATCCTGTGGGAGGAATCGTCTGACGGACTTCCTTGGGGTTTACCATGGCCTTTCCGACCTCCGCCGACAACAACGAGCCCATAGCTCGCGGAGGCCCAAGTACTCTTCAGGTTGAGTGATAGAAAGGGAGTAACTTTCAAATCAAAAGTGCGAAAGGGCGAACAGCATCTCTACTCCGTCAAGCCCAAGGTCGTCGTGGAGCTATTGGCCTCACGCTGGGACTAGTCGCGAGAACCTACTAGCGACTGGCGGTGCGGGATCAACTTGACACTGCCCCCCTACGAAGGGTACCCTGCTACTCAATGAGAATCATTCTCAACTATGTCGGGGGCGGTCACTATCCCAACCCACATTGGCAGAACAATGCACAGGCAACAAACGTTCTTCTTAGCCGTATTTGTCCTGGTCCTTAGTAGCTGTGGTAGAAGCGCGGCAGAACGCGCGGCTCTCGAATCAGCAGTGATTGCGAACTACGTTGCAATCGTCCATTCCAGCTACGAGGATTCCCTCACCCGCACGAAGCAGCTACAGGTGGCAATCTCTGCCTTTCTAGACTCCCCGTCGGACGCAACTTTACGAATCACGAAAGAGAGATGGCTCGCTGCCCGAGAGCCATATGGACAGACCGAGGCCTACCGGTTCTACGGGGGTCCCATTGACGACGCGGATGGACCCGAAGGCCTGATCAACGCCTGGCCACTCGATGAGGCATACGTCGACTACGTCGAGGGCGCTCCCAGGAGCGGAATCCTAAGCGACCTCAGCACCTATCCGACAATCGATCGGGACCTGCTCATCTCCCTGAATGAAGCGGGCGCAGAAGAAAATATCAGCGTCGGATTTCACGCGATCGAGTTCCTGCTTTGGGGACAGGACCGCAGCGTAGAGGGACCGGGAGAACGCCCTTACACTGACTACGTGGAGGGAGAAGCTGCGCATGCCGAGCGCCGAGCGAGATACCTGGCAATCGTAGCAGATCTTCTCATTGATAACCTAGAAGACATGGTAGCGGCATGGGCGCCAGATGATCCGGAGAACTATCGGGCCGAATTCACGGCCATGGATCGGAGTGCCGCAATACAAAATATTCTGATCGGAATCGGCGTTCTCAGCAAATCAGAGCTTGCGGGTGAGCGGATCTTCACGGCTTACGATAACCAGGACCAGGAAGATGAGCATTCCTGTTTCTCGGATAACACGCACCGGGATATCATTGCAAATGCCCTAGGGATCGCGAACGTCTTCACCGGCCGCTACGTCCGGATCGACGGAACTTCTGTCGAAGGCCTGGGGATGAACGACCTCCTTCAGGCCGTGGATCCGCAATCAGCCGCCGAACTGGCCTCACTGATTGATCGCGGGCTTGAGAGCGTGAGAGCGATCCCAGCGCCGTTTGACCGGGCCATCATCGACCCGGACTCTCGGCCACTCGTCCTTGAGGCAGTGTACGCACTTCAGGACCAGGGCGACAAGATCGCTCAGGTTGGTACTCAGCTCGGCGTTACCATCAACACAGCGTTGCCGGAGTGAGCGTTGAGCCGAAGTCCTAGCCCCTTGAAGGGCAGAATCAAACCCGCGCTCATCGTGTCGGTCCTTCCCCTGCTCGCACTAACTGGCGGGTGCGATTCCCAGCACCCACCCGAGCTTCTGGGTGGACAGACCTCAATCTACAACGTCACGCCGAACGCCTTTTCCCAGCCGGCACCGGGGCTTGAGCGGGAGCAGGAACTGCTGTTCTTTGTCGGAAACTCCTTCTTCAACCAGAATTGGGTTACGGCACCATCCTCGACCGAAGCTCGGGATGGACTCGGCCCCCTCTTCAACGCCAGGTCGTGCGCTGGCTGCCACTTCAAGGATGGTCGCGGACGCCCCCCGGAGAGCGACGGAGAGTCTGGAACGGGCCTCCTCGTGAGACTTAGCCTCCCCAACCGCACCGAAGATGGTAGCTACTTTGCCGACCCGATCTACGGTGGCCAAATCCAGGACTACGCGATCCAGGGTATACTCCCGGAGGCGAGAGTCACCATCCTCGGGGAGGAGATCCGAGGCGAATATACGGATGGAACAACCTTCACACTCCGACAGCCGGTATATCGGATCGAAGAACTCGGATATGGAGAGCTGCACCCCGACATCATGCTCTCACCACGGGTCGCACCGCAGATGATCGGGATGGGACTCCTAGAGGCAATCCCCGAGGAGAAGATTCTCGCCAATGCTGATCCATCCGACAGAGACGGGGATGGGATCTCTGGACGGCCGAACAGGGTGTGGGACAGATCGCGAAACAGTTTCGCGCTGGGACGCTTCGGCTGGAAGGCCAACCAACCTACCGTGCTTCAACAAACGGCAGGAGCCTTTCTCGGTGATATAGGGATCACCACGAGCGTGTTTCCGGAGCAGAACTGCGCCGAGACCCACGTCGAGTGCCTAGAAGCCCAGCGTGGGGGCAACCCGGAGATCGACGATGACGACCTCATGAAGGTCGTGCTCTATGCCAGCTCGCTTGCCGTACCCGCGATGCGGAATCCAGACGACCCCCAAGTCATCAAGGGAGGGGAGATCTTCGAGGACATCGGGTGTGGGGACTGCCACACCCCTTCGACGCTGACCGGGATCCATCCCACAATTCCGGCGCTTTCCGAACAGACGATCCATCCCTATACAGATCTCTTGCTCCATGACATGGGAGAGGCGCTAGCGGACAGGCGGCCCGACTTCGAGGCCACAGGGAGGGAGTGGCGAACGCCCCCGCTCTGGGGCATCGGCCTCTTTGAAACCGTCAACGGACACACATACTACCTACACGACGGTCGGGCGCGGAATCTCTCCGAAGCAATTCTCTGGCATGGCGGCGAGGCAGCTGCGGTACGTACCAGATTCCTGAAGCTGCCGCTGGCACAGCGCCAAGCTCTCGTTCAATTCCTCCAGTCCCTCTGAGAACCCATAGCTCACGATGCGCCGTTTCCCCCGCCTCTCCCTGACCGTCATCATGATTCTCGGCAGCACTGTACTGACAAGCTGCCGGCTGGGATTTGACCGCGAGGCGATGCTCGGCAGAATCGCGGACACGGTGATCCTTCCCGCACATCTCGCACTCACCGAGGAAGCGAGAGATCTTGACGAGGTCACAAGGCAATTCACCGAAGAGCCAAATGCGGGGACTCTCGGGACTCTTCGGGAACAGTGGTTGGCGACTGAGCTCGCCTGGAAGCGAGTTGAACTCTACGAGTTCCCGGGACTCCTACTCATTCACAATGCCATTGAAAGACGCCCCGCACGAGTTGCGTTCATCGAAGAGGCCATCGCGGGAGCAGACGACAGCGCCCTCGGACAGGTCAACGGAGAGTTCGTGGAATCACTGGGATCCACCTCGAAGGGGCTGAGCGCTATCGAATACCTGATCTTCCCCGCAGAGGAGCAGGGCCGACCCGTACTGGAGAGCTTCGACGATCCTGCTCGCAGTGCCTATCTCGCTGCGCTCACCGCCAATCTCTGGTCAAAGACCCAGGAGTTGTACCAGTTCTGGAACTCTGACGGTGAAAACTACGCAGAGTCATTTCGCGAGAACGACTCTGAGGGGGCCGATATTGAGAGCTCAGTCAGCTTGCTTGCGAACAAATTGATTGAACTACACGAAGTGTCTATGCACATCAAGCTCGGAATGCCAATGGGCCAAACGACCCATGGCATTCCCCAGCCGGAAGAGGTGGAATCCTATCTCAGCGGCAATTCACTAGAACTCATGACGGCCAGCCTGGAATCGCTCCATCGGACCTTCGACGCCGGCCTCGACGACTACCTCGATTACCTCGACCGTAGAGGAAGCGGAAATCTGCTGTCGATGGCGATTCACACTCAATTCGACACGGTGTTGGGCGCACTTGAGAACATCAATGGGCCACTTCAAGACGCGGTAACAGACGCCCCCGCAGAGGTAGAGATGGCCTACGATGCGATGCGACTCCTACTGGTACTCCTAAAGACAGACATGTCGGCCTTGCTAGGGATCACTGTGACCTTCGGCGATAGCGATGGGGACTGATCACCTCGCCTCGAAGATTCGCGCGGGCATCCTTCAGCTGCGCGAGTGGATGAGCCGTCCCGTTGACCCAGCCCCGGTCGTCGTGTTCAGGGTTGGTTTCGGCTTACTGATGCTTGGCTCCGCCGTGAGATTCTTGTCAAAGGGGTGGGTCGAGACGCAATACATTCAGCCCGCGTTCCACTTCCGTTACTACCTCTTCCAGTGGGTTCCCGGGCTTCCGGGAGATTGGCTCTACCTAGTCTTCGCGACTCAGATAGCCTGCGCAGCCTTGATCGCTATCGGATGGCATTACCGAGCCGCCACGATTGGATTTTTTCTCTCGTTTTCCTACGTCGAACTTATCGATCAGACAACCTATCTCAATCACTACTACTTCATCTCCCTGGTCGCTTTTCTTCTGATTCTCCTCCCACTCCACCGATGGATGTCACTGGATTCACGGCTCAACCCTAGAATGGGTGGGGGATCAGCTCCGCGGTGGATTCCACTCATATTCCAAGCGCAGATCGCGATCGTCTACTTCTTCGCTGGACTTGCGAAGTTAAACCCCGATTGGCTCTTCAATGCCCAGCCCCTGAGCATCTGGCTCGCCGCCAGATCGGGGTTCCCTGTGTTGGGCATCCTCTTCGATCAGAGCTGGTTCGCGTATCTCATGAGCTGGTCAGGAGCAGCCTTCGATCTCTCTATCCCATTCCTCTTGTTCTGGCGGCGCAGTAGACCCTGGGCTTTTCTCGGGGTCATTGGCTTCCATTTACTGACGGGCGCACTATTCCCAATCGGTGTATTCCCCTGGGTGATGATCGCCAGTACCCTGATCTTCTTCGACACTTCAGACTACATTCGGATGAGCACACACCTGAAGGTCTTAATCCCCCGAAAACTCTTGGAAGAATCTGGGGTACGCCGGGCCCCTGTGAGGGTAGCTTCTCCGGTCCCAATATGCCGAGCATTGCCACTAGTCCTTATCCCTTTCTTCGTTTTTCAGCTTCTGATGCCCCTGCGCCATCTTGCTTATCCGGGGGAAGTTCTCTGGACGGAGGAAGGCTACCGATTCTCCTGGCGCGTGATGCTCGTGGAGAAGACGGGCACGGTGTTTTTCACTATCACAGATCCTGCCACAGGTAGATCATGGGACGAATTTCCCGGAGACTATCTAACCTCCCAACAGGAGAGACAGCTCGCCTTTCAGCCCGATATGATCCTCGGGTTTGCTCACTATCTTCGGGATACGTTGCAATCCGAGGGCGTTCAGAACCCGGAGATCAGAGTCCAGGCATATGTCAGTCTGAATGGCCGCCGAAACCAGCCTCTGGTGGATCCTGACCTCGATCTCACGCGAGTGCAACGATCGCTCTCGCCAAAGACATGGGTCTTGGCGCAGAATAGGCCTTAGGTTCCTTCAGCCACGAGTTCGTCCAACACTTCCCTCATGATCTCGTGGCCCCGACCATGCTCGCGGACCCGGAAGGGTATCTCGTTCCTTCGGAGCCAATCCTCATCCGATCGCTCGTCATTGAATCGGCGATGTGGATCCTCCGCCCCCCGGACCAACGTATCGCCAAGTCGAGTCGCGGCATCTTTCGGAAGGTCTTGCGGGAGCCCAGCGCCCCAGAGGATAAGGCAGCCGATTCGCATCCGCCCGAGAACCGCCCAGCGAGTGGCAGTGTGTGCCCCCTGGGAAAACCCTAGCACCGTGCGCCCGATCTCCTCTAACCCCTCTTCTGCAAACAACGCGACACGATTCAGATAGCGTATATAGTCCCTAACCTCAGCCTCTCGATCGTCTCGGGTCATCCAGCTCGCTCCCACGGTCTCTGATTGGACCATGGGTCCCATCCGGTTGGGTCAGATAGAATCTGGAGAGCCCCTCCGGGGCAACCAAGAGACGGTCGCTAGAGGCGATCGACTCAAACTGGGTGAGGAACCGCCGGGCCGATTGGCGATATCCGTGTAGAACGTACCAGATCTCGGTCGGAACCCGGGCCTCGGCTTCGAGAAAGCAAATGCGGGCAGTACGCAGTGTCTCCAGGTGGGACTCTCGGGTACAGTCCACTAGTACGCAGCTTTCCCGGTAACCGCCTGGCCGAGGATCAGGCCATGAAGGTCATGCGTGCCCTCATACGTGTAGACCGATTCGAGGTTGGCCATGTGTCTCATCGCGCTGTACTCAACAAGAATACCATTCGCTCCGAGGAGCCGCCGAGCCTCGCGTGAGATCTCACACGCCATGTTGACGTTACTCCTCTTCCCAAGTGAGACCTGCTCAGCCGTCATCGCCCCGCGGTCTTTCAGCCTTCCCAACTGAAGAGCTAAGAGCTGACCTTGAGTGATCCCAGTGAGCATATCGGCTAACCTCAGCTGCTGGATCTGCTTCATCGCCAGGGTGCCTCCGAACACGACTCGCTCCCGGGAGTAGTTAACCGCCTCGTGGAAGCACGCCATCGCTGCACCCAGGGCTCCCCACACAATCCCATATCGGGCCTGAGTCAGACAACTAAGCGCACTCTTCAGACCCTCACTGTTCGGAAGAAGTGCATTATCAGGGACCTCCACATTCTCTAGGTGAAGTTCGCTAGAGTCCGAAGCTCGAAGGGAAAGCTTCCCCCTTAGGTCACGTGCCGTGACCCCGGTGTGGTCAGTCGGAACTAGAAATCCCCGGATACCCCGACTGTCACCGATCTCCTGAGTTTGGGCCCAGAGCAGCGCGACATGGGCCATGGATCCATTCGTGACCCACCTTTTGGTACCGTTCAGGAGCCACCCGTCAGGGGTTTTCTTCGCCGTCGTTACCATTCCGACAGGATTCGATCCGTAATCGGGCTCAGTCAGTCCGAAGCACCCTATTTTCTCTCCCGATGCCAGCAGGGGAAGCCAGCTTTCCTTCTGCTCATTACTTCCGAAGGTCAAGATCGGAAACATGACGAGTGCTCCCTGGACCGAGGCGACCGACCGGACGCCGGAGTCACCCCGCTCCAGCTCTTGCATAATGAGACCATAGGCGACGTTATTCCGTCCTGCGCACCCATACTTTTCCGGCAAGTTCGCGCCGAGCATCCCCAACTCACCCATCTGGGGAATCAGCTGAGCCGGAAACCGACCTTCCACGTATGCCTCCTGTATGACCGGAAGAACTTTTTCGTCCACCCACCCGCGCACTGCATTGCGGATCATCCGCTCATCTTCGGATAGGAGAGAGTCGATGTCGTAGAAGTCGACCCCCTGAAATCTCTCAGTCATCTGTGTCCGATCCTCCCTCTGGCCCATGTGTTGAGTTCCGGTTGGGCGGGCTAGCACCATCCTGCACCCGGTTAAACGCCCGGACGCCTTCTCGTCCATCCTCACTGACGAGCGCCGTCAGGAAAAGTTCTCTCTCCTTCTCCAACCCCACTGACAGGGAGTTCTCCAAAGCCGTGCGGATCGATTCTTTCACGAGACGCAGTGAATTGGAACTCCAACGTCCGATGCGACCCGCAACGTCTCGGGCTTTCTCCAGACACCGGCCCTCGTCCACGAGAAAATCGACTAATCCGATCCGATAGGCCTCTTCCGCATCCACCATGTCTCCAGTCAACGAAAGCCGCATCGCCTGTCCAGACCCCACGAGCCTCGTAAGCCGCTGAGTTCCACCACCGCCAGGAATAATCCCCAGGCGGATCTCCGGCTGTCCGAACTGGGCGCTCCGGTCGGCAACTCGAAGGTCGCAGGAAAGCGCAACCTCAACACCACCGCCCAAACAGTATCCGCGCACAGCAGCAATCGTGGGCTTAGGGCACTTCCACACCACGTCGTAGATACGGCGTCCCAACATTTCCTCTCTTTGTTCCATCGCAGTTCGGCCCGCCAATTCCCTAAGGTCGGCACCGGCTGAGAAGGCTCGCTCGCCCGAGCCTGCGAAGATCAAAACCTTAATCTCATCGGCCCGGCTCAGGAGGTCCACCGCATCGATGATCTCCAAACAGAGAGTACCGTTAAGCGCATTTAGCTTGGCCGGTCGATCGAGGAAGATGGTCCCTACCCCCGCATTCCGCTCCACTTGGATCGTCTCGTAACTCACGGCTAACCCCCGTGTACAGCCTGATCAGTGTCCGAACAGCCGCGCCCCGGAGCTTCCACGACACCACTGGCCAAGAGCCGGTCGATTTTTTCGCGTTCGTATCCCAAATCTCTTAGGATCTCGACTGAATTCTGACCGGCTCGCGGAACTGGACCTCCTCCGCGCGGTCGATCACCGTCAATGCGTAGAGGCAGGGAGACGTCCCTATAGTCCTCGACCTCACCATGCGGCGTGAAAGGAAGGAGTTCGCTCGCAGCCACCTGGGGGTCTCCAGCAACTTCTGCAATGTCCTGGATCGCGGAACACGGCACCAAATATCGACACATCAGCTCCACCATGCTCTCGGTGTCATATGTCCGGATTCGAGGCTCCAAGATGGCCAGCAAAGCTTCGCGATTCTCGACACGCGATGGATTCGAATTGAACCGGGAATCTTCAACAAGACCTACCAATTCAAGGGCTTCGCAAAGTCGAACGAAGATCGAGTCGTTTCCACCTGAGATCATGACGTGCCCGTCTGCTGTGGCGAAAGCCTGATAAGGGACGATCGGCGTTAACCCTGAACCCATGCGACCAGGGACCTCACCGGAAGCAAAAAATCCCATCAGATGATAGGAGATCCAGCCAACAGCCGTGTCCAAAAGCGCCGTGTCGAGGCAAGCTCCCTTCCCCGTAGCATCCCGTGTTCGAAGCGCGCTGAGTATAGCGATCGCCGACCACATTCCTGTCCCAAAGTCGACCACGGATCCTCCTGTTCGCGCAGGGGGTCCGTCTGGATGACCAGTCACTGACATGATCCCTGCAAAGGCCTGGATTAGGGGCTCATATCCAGGCAGTTCCTTCAGGGGCCCACGATCCCCGAATGCCGTAACGGACAAGTAGATGATATCCTCCCGTATAGTCCGAATCGAACCGTAGTCAAAACCCAATCTCTTGGGGACTCCAGGGCGAGAAGACTGTAGAAACACGTCAGAACGAGCGGCCAAATCCCGAAGGACCCGCCGACCCTCGTCTGTCTTGAGGTTAAGAACGATGCTGCGCTTATTTCGGTTCGCGGCCAGGAAAAGTGTGCCGTCTGTCCCCCAGAACGGGGGGCCCCAGGCCCGTGCCGGGTCCCCCCCTGGCGGCTCGACCTTGATGACTTTCGCGCCCAAATCGCCTAGGATTTGCGCGCAAAAGGGGCCTGCAAGATTCTGCGTGACGTCGCAAATGGAGAGGTCGGACAGGGGATCCATCAAGTGTCGGCCGTCCTAGTTTCAAGCCTGCTGTGTCTGGGGATCGACGGCGGCGCAAAACCTAGACGCGTCCAGATCACCAACGCAAGCGCAGAAGGGCCTAACGACCACTGGATAAATCTCTTATCTGAACGCATAAAGGATGCAACCTGAGCTTTTGTTACCCACAGCCATGGGTATGTATGATTATGCGTTTATATAGTATGTTTATGGGTAAGCACCCCTCATGCGGACAACAGCAAGACGGAGATAAAAGTGCAGCCAAATAGAGTAGTGCTCGCATACAGTGGTGGTCTCGATACCGCTTGCATCCTAAAAACCTTGCTTGATCAAGGCCACGAAGTGATTGCATACATAGCGGATGTGGGACAAAAAGAGGACTTTGGAAAGGTGGCTGAGCGCGCCCGAGACACGGGGGCCCACAAGGTCTTCGTAGAGGATCTTCGGCACGAGTTCGTAACGGACTTCATCTTCCCCGCGATCGCCGGCAACGCAGTCTACGAGAACCGATATCTCCTTGGGACAGCGCTGGCTCGTCCCGTCATCGCAAAGCGCCAGGTAGAAATCGCTCTACAGGAAGGCGCTGGAGCAGTATCCCATGGAGCCACTGGAAAGGGGAATGACCAGGTCCGCTTTGAGTTCGCGTTCGCGGCGTTGGCACCTGGACTCAAGGTTATCGCACCATGGAAGGAACGTGAATTCCTCGAACGTTTCCAAGGACGGACCGATCTGCTGGCGTTTGCTCGGGAGTTTGAGATCCCGGTGGAGGCCACGGCCGAGAAACCTTTCTCAAGTGATGAGAACTTGATGCATCGGTCATATGAGGCAGGTATCCTTGAGGACCCGGACACCCCTCCCCCCGAGGATATGTTTCGGTTAACGCGCTCTACTAAAGAGGCACCGGAGTCACCCACTCGTCTAGCCATCTACTTCCACGATGCGATACCAGTCAAAGTCGAAAATCTGGATGACGGCACCCTTCATACCGAACCAGTGGAACTCTTCGAGTACCTGAACCAGCAGGGAGGGATAAATGGGGTAGGAAGAATCGACATGGTGGAGAACCGATTTGTAGGGATCAAATCTCGAGGAATCTACGAGACCCCGGGGGGCGCAATTCTTCACCATGCCCTCCGAGATCTGGAGGGAATGGCGATGGATCGGGAAGTGCTCCGCCTCAGGGATATGTTATCGCCTCGCTTCGCCGAGCTCATTTACAATGGGTTCTGGTTCTCACCAGAAATGGATTTTATCCAGGCTTCCTTCCGACAGTCTGCCAGACTCATCGATGGGCGTGTACGGGTGGAACTCTACAAAGGAAATGTTATTTCGATGGGCCGACAGTCATCCACCTCGTTATACGACCAAGAATTGTCCTCCATGGACATGGCCGGCGGTTACGACCAAGAAGACGCACAAGGGTTTATCCGTGTCAACGCGCTGCGACTTCGGGCACACAAGCTGATCCTTCGAAAGACTGGAGGCGAGTCGACCGAGGACTGAACCTCAGCCAGTCGTGTACACCATGACTTGATAACAATTCACTACACTGCGTGGCAGAAGAGCCACTTGGAATCGAGGGTGGAGAATACGGCACCTTCCGAGATTCGGTGGATGGAGCGGATCTTCAGCACCTTCCGGACTGACAGTGAGATGTCACGGTGAATAGAGGTGGGTGCGCCTTCTCATCTAGCCCGGACCAGACTCGGAAGCCGTGAGCCCCTCCTTTGCCCGATTGAGCGCGTGATTGAACTCCTGGCGTGCCCGTGGATCCTCCTCCACCTTAATACCCTCCGACAAAGCACCCCAAGCCCCTTCGGATCCTACCTGACCCAATCCCCATGCTGCGTGTCCACGAACGAGCGCATCCGGATCAGACAATGCACCGACAAGAGCGGGGACTGCCTCGACAGAGCCCCAGTTCCCCAATGCCACAGCCACGTTACGTAAGAAGCCTGCCCTCCCTGCTCGCCGGATCGCCGACCCCCGCGAAAACGCCTCCCAGGCCACTTCGTCCATTCCCATCAGCTCGGTGAGTAGCGGTGCATCGGTTCCGGGATGATTCGGAGTTGGCGGGATCCCGGACTGCTCTGAAACGGGCCCCTCCAACTCCACACCAGTGGGTCGCTCACCAGGACCCCGGGCGGCGTATCCTGGCTCAATCGCCGGTTCCGCAAACCGGCGATTGAAGGGACAAACTTCCTGGCAGATGTCACAGCCATAGATCCGGTTTCCGATGAGGGGTCGCAGCTCCACAGGGATCGGTCCGGAGTGCTCGATCGTGAGGTAGGAGATGCAGCGCGACGCATCCATGACGGGCCCGCCCGAGGGACCTCGGCCCAGAAGTGCCGAGGTGGGGCACGCATCCAGACACGCCTCACAGCTCCCACAGTGGTCTACGTCCACGGGAGCGTCTGGCTCCACTTCTACACCGAGGAGGAGAACCCCCAGGAAGAAGTAGGAGCCCTGACGAGGATGAATCAACATCGTGTTTCTCCCGAACCAGCCCAATCCTGCTCGCTGCGCAAACTCTCGTTCCAAAATCGGACCGGTATCCACATAAGCGCGCGCCGGCACCGGTCTTCCTTCCACCTCCTCAAACCGATGGTGCACTCGCTGAAGAGCGTTTTTCACGACCCTGTGATAGTCGCGACCCCGTGCGTAGCGGGCTATGACACCGCGGCGAGAATCATCAGGGACACCATCGGGATCTTCCTGGTGGTAATTCTGCGCCACGACGAGTACCGTCCCTACCTCCCCCAGGATCTCGCTGACGTCGGCTCTCCGAGCCAGCGCAGAAGGCCGCGCCAGGTAAGTCATCGAGCCGTGGCGCTTCTCTTCGATCCATGCGTTCAGAAAATCCAGGTGCTCAGATGGATCGGGCCCACAAATTCCCGCCAACTGAAAGCCCTCTTCTTGAGCTAGACGCTTGAGTACCTCAGCTCGATTCACAGAAGGCCTTACCGCCTGAGGATCGGAACGCTCACCCACTCTTCCGGGTCCATCGGTCCCCATCCCTAGATCGATACTTCTCGAGAGTTCGCAGGAGGGCGTTGTCCAGATCGATTCCCTGTTCATTGGCCATGACAAGCAGGACAAAAAGAACGTCCGCCAATTCGAGTGCTAGATCCTGCTCGGGCTCTCCGCTCTTCTTGGGCTTCTCCCCGTACCGGTGATTCAGCTCCCTTGCGAGTTCTCCGACTTCCTCGGTGAGCCGCGCCAGATTCACCAAAGGTGGCCAGTAGCCTTCCTCGAACTGCGAGATCCACTCGTCGACTCGTCGCTGGGCCTCCTTCAGTTCCATATCATCGTCAACTTCCGGGCTGGATCACCAGTTTGCCGCACACTTCCCCGGCTTCGAGCAACCTGTGCGCTTCACGGGTCTGATCTAGGGGAAGAACCCTGTCGATCGTCGGGGTCAAGATCCCCGTGAAGACCATGTTCATCACTTCACGAAACTCACTCGGGCTTCCGGTCGTGCTGCCGAGGATAGTCAATTGTTTCCAGAAGACATGTCGCAGATCTGTCATCGCGTTCGGACCCGTTGTGGCCCCATAGGTCACCAGCCTCCCGCCAACATTAAGTGCTTTGATCAAATCCTCCCATGCTGCCCCTCCCACCGAATCGAGTACTAGATCGACTCTGCGCTTGCCGGTCGCTTCCTTCAATAGCTCGCCCAACATCCCCTGTTGGCGATCGATGACCACGTGCGCTCCTAGCTCTCGTAGCCTCTCAGCACTCTTTTGCCCCGCTGTCACTGCGAAAACAAATGCTCCTGCCCGCACCGCTATCTGAATTCCCGCGGTCGCCACTCCGCCAGAACCTCCGGTAATCAACACCCGCTCGCCCGGACGCAGACGGCCGCGGTTGATCAATGCCCGCCACGCGGTCACAAACACGAGGCCCGCCGCGGCCGCCTCTTCGAAGGATATGGCATCTGGGATCTGCATAAGGTTGGCCGCTGGAACAATCGTGTATTCGGCCAGTCCGCCCTGGGTGTGCTCACCCAATACCCTGAATTTCGGGTTTGGCAGGTTGTCCCCTCGTCGGGCCCCTTCGTACCACTCCCAATCAAGGGACGGATCAACAACAACCCGTGTTCCCTCAGGGACACCGTCCACACCGGGCCCGACCCGATCCACCTCCCCGGCGATGTCCGAGCCACCGATATGCGGCATGGGAATTGGGATCGTCGCGCCCCGTCGTAGCCACAGATCGAGGTGGTTTAACGAGGTAGCTCTTACCTGGATCCGAACCTCTCCAAGGCCCGGCTCAGGGACGGCAACATCCGATATGCAGATGACTTCCGGTCCACCGTGCCGGGAGAACAGTGCGGCTCGCATGCGATCCCTCAAAAACCGTCAAGGATGGACGCTCGAGGCCGGCGTGAGCACCAGCCTGTTCTCCCAAGTCCCATCACCAAGTTGACCACTGTCATTCCCTCCCCAGTATAGAATTAGATCGTCAGCCGCCAGGCCGGAGGTGTGAAGGTGTCCTACGGCCAGCGCACACAATCGATACCAGCCGCTCACTGAGGCACAAAGCGGGGTTCGATCTGCCCGAAACCGACTGCTCCCCAGCAAAATACGAGGTCGTGGCCGTCAGGCCGACAACCGTCGCTATACGCACGGCTCGCGTGCCTACACAGACTGAGTTTCCGAATGGGACCCACAGAATAGTGGGACGAAACCCAAGCAATAACCCTGCGGGAATCGCTCACACCCCGCAAGTCCCAAACTGGGGCCCGCGAGGTCCATCTGGAACAACTCTTCTCCTTTCCGGGTCCTCCCTCTGGGAAGACCTGAGACTCTCATATACTCCCCGGCCCCTCAATTCCCCCGGCTAGAAGTGGTTGGCCACACGCCCCTTTGGAGGTTCCTCGTCGACAACACCATCAGCAGCATCAGAAGTGAGTTCGAGCGCTACCACGCCGTAGCGGAGGGCGCGCTGACCCAGATGGGTCATGATGCCTTCTTCCACGCCTCCGATTCAGACGCGAACAGCGTAGCGATCCTGGTCAAACACATGGCCGGAAACCTCACATCCCGTTGGACGAACTTTCTCACGACCGACGGTGAGAAACCCCAAAGAGATAGGGACTCTGAGTTCGAATTGACCCCAGAAGACATTCGGGAGACCCTCATGACACGCTGGTCGGCGAGTTGGCAGCTAGTCTTCCATGAACTGGGACAGTTGAACGATGCGGACCTCGGTCGAGCGGTCTACCTCCGAGGGCAGTCGCTGAGCGTGAGCGCCGCGCTCCTCAGGCAGCTCGCCCACACTGTGTATCATGTGGGCCAGATTGTCACACTGGCGCGCCAACAGTCGAAGAGCTGGCAGTCCCTCAGCGTACCACGTGGTTGGTCCACAACTCTTAACGAACGGATGAGAAACGGATGAGACTAGCCACCCGCATGAGCAGATTGGGAACTGAAACCGCATTCGAAGTCCTGGCGCGTGCCAAGGAACTTGAGCGGCAAGGCCGAGATGTCATCCACCTCGAGATCGGAGAGCCTGATTTTGACACTCCTGCAGAGATCGTCGAGGCGGCGAAACAAGCGCTCACCGACGGTTACACTCACTACGTACCCGCTGCTGGGATTCCCGAAGTCCGACAGACTGTCGCGGATCATGTTTCACGGACCCGCGGGATTGATGTCCACCCCGAAGAGGTCGTCATAACTCCGGGGGCCAAAGTTATCATCTTCTCTCCGATGTTGTCCCTACTCCAGCGTGGCGACGAGGTAATCTATCCAGACCCCGGGTTTCCGATCTACGAGTCTATGATTCGCTTTACCGGGGCAACGCCGGTGCCCATCCCACTCAGATTCGATAGGCAATTCACCTTTGATCCGGACGAGCTGCTCGCGAAGCTGACGGACCGCACAAAACTGGTCGTATTGAACTCCCCTCAAAATCCGACCGGAGGCGTTGTCCCGGTCGCGGATCTGGAGGCACTAGCCGCCGGACTCGCGGATCGAGACCTGATGGTCCTCTCCGACGAGGTCTATAGTGAGATCCTCTATGAGGGGGAACACCTCTCTATCAGCAGTTTTCCGGGCATGAAGGAACGTACGATCATCCTTGACGGATGGTCGAAAACCTATGCGATGACCGGGTGGCGTCTCGGGTTCGGCGTAATGCCCCAGCCTCTGGCAGAACAGGTAACAAAGCTTCAAGTCAACTCCGTCTCCTGCGCTCCGGCCTTTTGCCAGATAGCCGGCGCAACGGCTCTTCGGATGGACCGAGGAGCCGTGCACCAAATGGTGAGAGAGTTTCGGCGGAGGCGGGACACGATCGTGGACGGCCTCAACTCAATCCCGGGTTTCCAGTGCCTCCGGCCCAAGGGCGCTTTTTATGTCTTCCCGCGGATCACCGAGACTGGCCTGTCGGCGAACGAGTTACAGAGGCAATTGCTAGAGGAAGCCGGAGTCGCCGCTCTCGCGGGCAACTCGTTCGGAAAGAACGGAGAGGGGTTCCTCCGGTTCTCCTACGCAACCTCAGTGGAAAACATCGAGGAGGCACTAGATCGCATCCGACGCCACCTCGCCGCCAAAGCATGACACGTAGCTCCAGTCTTTGGTCTTTAGATTCCCCATGGCGGCCTCACCGCCAGTGCTTCAGCTGAAACTGGCCCTCGAAATGTTCGGGGCTCACTCGCCCCAGGTCCCGAGTCGTCATAGCCTGCGGACAGCATGAAGACTCACGACCAATGTCAAGAAGCTCTCTTCGACGACGTCGAGCTCGAGCTCGGTTTCGCCCTGGATCTGGTTTTCTGGACCGAGATGCACTGCCATCCAAACCGCAACCAGCTGACCGTCGACCTCCAACCCCCTTCCTCATTAGCCTCCACCCTTCAGAACAAGGTTCTTGCGGCCCGATCTGAACGAGCAGGAAGGCTCTTGTGCAAGATCGTAGACGCCCGGTCGATGATTGGAATGACACTGGAGAACCCAAGCCCCACATCCCATATGGGCAGGATCGCCTCTTGGACCCCGTCGGCTACCTCAATCCACTGAGTGGAACCGAAGGGGCCGGTCCCGGATACTTCCAGACCCGAACATGCCCAAGTGGCCCCTATCTGTTTCCACCTCCCGCGCAGAGCTTACTTTCCTCATCGGGACAGTAGCGTATGATCTTCGCTGGAGAAAAGATGTCATCAGAGGACAAGCACCCCCGGACTGATTCAATCGATGGTGGACCCGCCAACTGGGACGTGCTCGCGGGGACGGATGCTACGCTGGGAGGTTACATAAAGGAGCACAGCCGTCCTCCCGCCTTCGAAGGTATGGACGGAGAGCCGTATTCAGTCTCGCCCGAAGTGGAGAAGACCCCGAATTTAGGGGCACCTTACGAGGGCTACCTTGTGTTCCCTCGCTGGGCCACAATGGGACTGGGAGTGGTGGCACATCTGGAGACCCCGACGCTACTTGCAGGAGACAGCCCTGACGCAGTACTTGAAAAGTTGGGGGAGATCCCCCTCCTGACAGTGAAGAAACTCCTAGATGATGCAATCCGGCGGGCAGAACTTCCATGACGGAAGCTCTGCCCAATCTCGGGCCCTACAAGGTCGGCAAATCCGAGGCTCTCCTTCTGCGTGTAACGGAGATCTTCCACTCAATCCAAGGCGAATCCACCTGGGCTGGAATGCCCTGCACCTTCGTGCGCCTCACCGGATGCCCCCTCCGCTGCATCTGGTGCGATACAACCTATTCCTTTCATGGAGGGGAAAACGTCTCCCTCGAGCACATCTTGGAGCGGGTCAGGGTGATCGACTGTCCTCTCGTCCAGATCACGGGTGGTGAGCCACTCGTCCATCCGAACGCATTTGAACTGGCCCGTCGACTCCTCTCGGAAGGGTACACAGTGTTGATCGAGACTTCAGGATCAGAGGACATCTCCACCCTCGACCCTAGGGCCCACGTGATCATGGACCTGAAGTGTCCGGGTTCGGGAGAGTCCCCGAGGAACCGCTGGGAGAACCTCAATCATCTGGACGACGGGGATGAAATCAAGTTCGTCATCTCCGACCGGACGGATTACGAATGGAGCCGTGGCATAATCGCGGAACGAGAGCTGGATCGGCGCGTGCAAGAGGGCTCCCTAAACGCGGTATTGATATCACCGGTCTGGGGATCAGATGGCCCCAATCTAGAGGATCTCGCAGGCTGGATTCTGGAAGACAGACTTCCCGTGCGAATCCAGACGCAACTTCATAAGCACATCTGGGACCCAACACGCAGAGGTGTGTGAGCGCATGTCCCCGGGCACGAACCCCAGCGATGTGCTGGGAGCTCTCAGCCAGAGAACACGACTTACCCAATATCGGGGACCACATGACGATCCGGAGCCCCGCTCGGATGGGTGGGTGGCAGCTGTGGCCGTGATCCTTCGTCCTGGAAGAACTTCACCTGAGACACTTCTCATCGAGCGGGCCACAGTTGACGAGGATCCGTGGTCTGGACATATGGCCTTCCCGGGCGGGCGGCGAGACCAAGAGGATCGTTCGTTGCTCGAGACCGCGATTCGTGAGACCCGTGAAGAAACCGCGATCGAGCTGGACGTCTACGGGAAGGCGCTCGGCCAGCTCCAAGTTGTTCAACCCGAGGGGAGAGGATCACCGGAAGCTTCTATCCTCCCGCTCGTATTCGCTGTGCCTGCCCGCACTTCTGCTCGGACGGATTCCGCCGAGGTGGCCCAAACCTTCTGGATCCCTATAAACCATTTTAGGGATTCGCAAGCGCGAACGGCCTACCACCTCCAGGTCGAGGATCGAACCGTCTCTTTCCCGGCAATCGCCATTGAGGACCGCGTGGTCTGGGGCCTCACCCGGAGGATACTCCACGATCTGCTTAACCGGATTCCTTGAACTCTGGTTAGAAGTACAGTGGGTTCCGTTACAAGCACTGTACTTCCCCAACTGCCTCTTAACCCTATCCGAACAACTCGGACTGTTCACCAGTAGAACTGGTCACAGTCTCTTCGTGGCCGGTCTCATCCCTCATGATCGGCGGTGCGACTGACGCGTTCGTTCCCTCCTCACTAGTGATGCTCCTAGCAACTTCTACTATACGGTCTTCGGTCGAAAACTGTACCACCCGAGTCCCACGAGTCCGCCGGCCCTGCTCAGGCACCGATTCCACGTCGATATGGGTCACTTTTCCGCTCGCTGTGACAATCGTGACCGAGTCCTTCCCGACAACCTCAAGCGCTCCCACAAGGCTGCCCCCGATCGCCCTCGAGGGAAACGCCATCATTCCCAGACCACCGCGTTTCTGAAGGGGGAAATCTGCCACAGGCGTTCGCTTCGCCCACCCTTCCTCACTCATGGTGAGCACCGCCGCATCTCTCCGCACCAGGATGACGCCAACCACCTGGTCATTCCCCTGGAGGTTAATCCCCTTCACCCCCTGAGCGGTGCGCCCCATGATTGACACGTCCTTCTCCTCGAACCTGATTGCCCTCCCCTCCCTGGTGAGAAGCATCACCTGAGCCCGCTCATCGGAGAGGACCACTTCAATGATCTCATCCTTTTCCTTCACGCCAGCGGCGATAACTCCACCAGCCCGAGGGTTCGCAAATTCATCCAATACCGTCCGCTTTACGATGCCTCCCCGGGACACGAAGAGGAGGACCTTTCCCTTGGCATCCAATTCCTCTACCGGCACGAGAGCTATGATCCGATTGCTCCGTTCAGCATTCGTAAGGGCGTAGATCGACCGCCCCCGAGAAGCTCGCGCTGACTCCGGAATGTCCAGGACCGAGAGGAAGTAAGCACGCCCTTGCTCCGTAAACGCAAGCAGCCAACCCTTAGTCCGTGCCGTAAATACCCGCTCCAGCCAGTCATCCTCATAGCTCTCCATGCCAGCTAGCGCCTTCCCGCTCCTCAAGCGCCGTTGATAGAGATGCACTGGAATGCGTTTGACGAAACCCTGGTGACTGACGGTGATTACAACATCTTCGTCAGCGATCACATCTTCGACCAGGGTTTCCTCCTTCCCAGTCTCCTCCAAAATCATTGTTCGCCGACCATCCCCGAAACGCTGGGTCAGCGCGTCGATTTCCCGAAGTATCACCCTAAATTGTTCGGATTCACTGGCAAGGATCTTCCTGAGATCGGTGATCAGTTCCTCCAGTGCCGATCGCCGCTCTTGGAGTGTTTCACCCTCAAGAGCAGTGAGTTGTCTGAGCCTCATGGCCAAAATTGCATCGGCCTGCGCTTCCGACAATCCAAACCGGTCCTGAAGGCCCCTGAAAGCCCCCTCTCGATCCTGTGATTCTCGGATTATCTGGATCACTTCGTCGATCTGGTCCAGCGCCAGCAGAAGCCCTTCCACCACGTGCAGATCGGCCTCGGCCTTCTCTAGGTCATGACGGGATCTCCGCACCACCACTTCGAGCCGGTGATCCCGGTACCGCTCGAGGAGTTGCTTGAGATTGAATTCCTTGGGCTCCCCACCATCGAGAGCGAGCAGGATCGCTCCGAAATTGGCCTGCAGATGCGTACTCCGAAAAAGAATCTTCAGCACCGGCGAGACTTTCCTTCCTCGCTTCAGCTCGATGACGAGTCGCATCCCATCCCGGTCGGACTCGTCACGTACTTCTGTCACGTCGTCCAACTTCCTCTTCCGGGAAAGGGTCACGATCTGCTCGATGACTCTGGACTTGGAAATCCCGTAGGGGAGCTCGCTAACCACGAACTGCTCTCTTCCATCCCGTAGGGCTTCCTTCCGAATTCGCGCCCTCATGACGATCCGGCCCCGGCCCGATTCGTACATCTGTTTAATGCCGTCGGTCCCCACGATGAAACCGCCAGTCGGGAAGTCCGGCCCCGGGAGTCGCCCCATAAGGTCTCTCACTGTGCAGTCCGGATCCTCTACAAGATGCCGGAACGCAGCCGCGACCTCCATCAAATTGTGGGGAGGTATGTTCGTCGACATCCCCACAGCGATTCCTGCCGAGCCGTTCACCAATAGATTCGGGAGCCTTCCAGGAAGCACAGACGGTTCGACCAGACGACCATCGAAGTTTGGACCCCAGTCTACCGTTTCCTTGTCAAGATCAGCCAAGAGTTCGAGGGACACAGCGGCCAACTTGGCTTCGGTATATCGGTAGGCTGCGGCAGCATCTCCATCGATGGATCCGAAGTTCCCTTGACCATCGATTAGCGGATAGCGTAAGGAGAAGTTCTGGACCATCCGGACCAGGGTATCATAGACGGCCGTATCGCCATGAGGATGGTACTTTCCGAGCACCTCTCCCACCACCGTCGCGCACTTCTTATAGGGACGATCCGGAAGCAATCCGAGCCCGCCCATGGCGAACAAGATCCGACGATGAACCGGCTTGAGACCATCTCGGACGTCGGGGAGTGCACGCTGAACGATCACACTCATGGAGTAGTCGAGAAACGCTTCTCGCATCTCTTCTTCGATCAGACGAGGGAGGATTCGCTCCCGCTTCTGGGCCATGCTCATCCTAACTCCTGGTGCTTTATGGGACGATCGGTCCGGCGCCCCTATGATGTCTCGCACTGACGTTCCACGGAAGATGGGTACCTGCTAGAGATATCTGCGAGGACCGAAAGGCAAAGCTGTACACAGCGTCGATCTGTGGGAGAGCCTCCTTCTGAAAGGTCTCCTTTGTGGACAGACCCGTTCCTGCCGAATCCGTCATGACATTGGTATTGGTATAGGTCAATCCGGGAACACGAATGACCTGACAACTTCCTCGTCCTGGGGCCCACCATTCATCACCTCAACTAACACGCTCATTCCCTGCCCGATGTCCCTCACCCGGCCGAGCACTGAAAGAGCATGGGCAAAGTCGAAGTACGCGGCCACCGATGGCTCCGCCACCGGGTGCGTCGCGAGAACGTGAAGATCCATCTCTGACCGCAGATACTCCACGATCGCGTGAACAGCCCTCTCCACTTCCATCTGCTCGCCGAGCGTCGACAGTGAAAGGTCACCCGTGAGGCGGCCAAGAAGGGATTTGATAGCCGCCCGCGTAACGCTTGGCGTAGAGGGACCGCTCGTGGGTCGGGCCTCCAATAACGCCCGCGCACCACTACGAAGTACAGTGAGCTCTTCGTAGTTGCAGGTCAAAATCACGAGACCTCCAGTACGTGATGCGTAGGGGCCAAGCCCTTGATCCGTATTCAGTACCTAGCATAATCGAACTAACAGCGCAAATCCTTCTCTGCCCTAGTCACCATCCGGGGCCCGATGACCAATCCTACGATAAGGTCGATCAGCGCGTGCGCCATGATTCCCGGCACGAGACTCTCTGTCATCAGTACTGAAGTGGCCAACACGAAGCCAATCAGGGCGGTCCTCAGGATTCCAACCGAACCCTGGTACGCATGGAGGACTCCGAACGCTACTGACGAGAGACCAGCGGCTATCCAGGGCGCGGGAATCAGAAGTTGGATTGTGGTTAGCGCGTACCCACGATACGCAATCTCCTCGCCCAACCCCGCCACGATGGACAAACCCACGAAGAACCGTTTTTCCAACCCGGTCCGTGGAATCAGTTTCAGCACGAAGTCGGAGGGTCCACCGGCGCTGCGACTTTCCGCCGGCCAAAATGCGCCGATGATCGCCAGACCAGTGATCGTGATCCCACCCACCCAAGCCGCCATCTCCCATCCGGGAATCCAGAATATACCGAGTCCGGCCATGCCACTTGAGGGCACCCCGAAGCCGAGCGCCACGGCACCGATGATGACAATGGTTCCCGCGGACCCGATGTACATGGGGATTCGCTCGATCTCATGCACTCTCAAGAGGGGCAGCTGTGCCACCGCAAGCGATGGCAGAAGCAGGTAGAACAGGCCAAGCCCCAGAGTCTGCCAGAAACCCGATGCCGTGGTCAGAAAGATTGTGACCACTCCTACCACGGTGAGCCCCAGACTGAGGCGTAACCGGTGATCGACCTTGGCGGCTAGCTGTTCGGCGGAGGTAGTTTGGACCGAATCAGACATTTGCATCATCCCATCCCTTCCGAGACAAGGCGACGCTAGGGCAACCGCCCACACACCCCAATAACCACTGTACTTCCCCAACACTCCTTGTGAGGTTTCGGATGCATAAACCGAGTCGGCCATCCATGCTCGATCTCATCGATCCAGACCAAGAGTGACATGACACCATCCGAGACGACGACACCTGCCATCCTCAAGGTCATCGACACCCTGGATCATCCTCACGGGAACCGAATCCTTCGCACGAGGGTGCTCGAGGGAACACCACCAACCGTCGGCGAACTGAAAAATTCATGGCTTCTTGCTCGAGGCCCTGATGGAACCGAAGTCGAGATACGTGTCGTCGGGTTCCCCGTTTTTGGGGGGAAACTCTCTGACGCGCGGATTCGCTCTACGGGACGGGTTGACCTTGTCATAGGGGGCAATGGGGATGTGGGCTCCATCTCGCGCACGTGGAGGCTGTACAGGATAGAGCCGAGAGCCACTCGTTAATTGGCACTAGGACTAAAGTGCAGAATCCTGGTTTCCATCTGGGCCATCCGACGCCGATCCCTCCTCCGACCGTCGAATGTACTGCGGGCCTTCGGACTGGAAAGTACGCCTGAACCAGGAACGGAAGTCACCCTCACGGCCAGGATTCGCGGCTCGGTAAGCGACCGAGACGTCGCTGAATCGATCACTCTGGGTAGCGAATATGAACTCATCCAGATAGCCGGACTCGTTAGCGTAGACGAGCTCATCGAGCGGACCGAAGGGTTGCGTATCAAACACCGAGCGGCCCAAGAGCCATACTTCGGCCACTCGCTTTAGAATTGCCCTCTCCGCTCCGTAGCCCGATTGGCCTTCCGCCTCCGGGAGTACTTCTGCCAGAGTACCCCATTCATCCATGAGGCGTAGATATCCGTACACGAGATACGCTGCCTCCACATCTGCCGCTGCTGCGAGCAGAGTAAGATCGACGGTGTCGGCCACGATCTCGAGGGAGTCCCACGGATAGCCACCCTCCTGTACCGCTGCAATGCGGATGAGGAAAGCAGGATCAAGATTGATCCTATCGAGCTCCGGTGTTAACCACTGCTCGATCTGTCCCATCCGCTCCCCGTTCGCCTGAATCCGCTCACCCGAATAGACGATGATCGATCTCGGTTCCGGTGTAGGCAGGCGATTTGAGCATGCGGCCACAGATGATATCAGCAGAAGCCAAAAGGCACTGGCCCGTTGTGGATGTTTCATGCGCTCGTCCTCTCGAAATCCGTTCCGCCTAGCAAGCGCCTGCACCACCCCGTGGTCACAATCCCAGTGATGATCGGATCAATGGGCTGATCCGATCCGGAGTCCAGGGAGGATTGAAGGTGAGCTGGACCTTCGCCGTCTTCACGCCATCGACTCCGAGAACCGCTTCTTCGGCCATGTGCACAATCTCTTCTGCCACAGGGCACATCGGGCTAGTCAGGGAGATACGGACATCCACGTGCGACTCCTCGACCTCAACGCCGTAGACCAGTCCCAACACCACTAGGTTCAGGTTTAGTTCCGGATCCTTCACGGTCTTCAGCGCATCTAAAACATCCTTTTCAGTCACAACTATCTACCTCCTCTCTGATAAACTTCCGGGCAAACATACACTAGAAATGCTCTGTTCCCATCGACCTGATCCGCACCGCTCGTAGATTTGGCATTTTATTCGGCGACGACGATTCCGACATGCGCTCTAGAACCAGAACGCCCTCCTGATCCTTTCCTCCAGGGTCTCAGCCGTATTCCCCCGGCAGCCCGCAGGGTCGAATCCGCTGTCGAACTCAGACGCGTTCGCTCCAATTGAAGGAAACTGATCCCTTATGAGTACATCCGGATCCTCCACGCCGAACGAGATCAGCATGCGATCTCCGGCCCGGATCACCCTGTTGGACGCCGGCAGCACGACAAATCCGTTCAGGACGAAGGTGAGCCGACGACCGACGTCCTCCCCGTACAGTTCTCCCTTGTCCGTGAAAAGCCAGTCAGAGCCAATCCCCCATCCGAGGTTTTGGAGAAGGTGACCCCAGGTCGACCCGCCGTGGTGAATGTGCACGACGTCGGGGTTGTTGTCGTGGAGGTGGACGCGCTGGGGAGCGGTGATGTTGGATGTCTCAGAGGAGCAGGCGGCGGCATCTTCCATGTACTGATCGCCGGTGAGATCGACCCGCTTCCCGTCCACCCAGAGAGCCCAGTTCGCATGATAATGAATCGAATCGAGTGGCGGCATTGACACCAGCCGCACCAGCCCAAACCCGAGAACCCCGATGACGAGACCCAAGGCCAGAGACAACATTGTTCTGGATTCCAGCATTCCCTCCCTCTCACTCTGGACTTCCTGTAGACTATGAAAGACCCGGCCCCGCACCACCCCATTGGAGCATTCTCTACCCTCACCCTCGCATGACTTACCCCGGAAGAGAGCGAACTGAGCCGGAAGTGCTTCCCGAGAGGCTCTCCCAAATTCACCCGGGGGTTCCCCCCACCGGAGCGGGCAAGGTATTATGGGCCGCGATCCTGGAGCCACGGTGCTCCCCGTAGCCCCGGTATCAGAAAGAGCTACAGGTTAACGTCTCCACTGGCTGTTCGTACCAACAGACCTCAGAGCTACCTCACATGGAAGAGCAACGAGCCCACTGGGGATCGAGCCTCGGCTTCATCCTCGCTGCCACAGGAAGCGCAATCGGTCTTGGGAACCTGTGGAAATTCCCTTTCATCACCTGGAATAACCAGGGCGGAGCGTTCGTTCTGGTCTACCTAGTCTGTATCGCCGCGATAGGGTTGCCAATCATGATGGCCGAACTCCTGATCGGCCGGAAAAGCCAGCGTAGCATTGTGGGAGCCCTCAAGGAAGCAGTGGGGCCGATCTGGGGGATCGTTGGGGGCTGGGGCGTTCTTTGTGGGTTCATCCTGCTCAGCTACTATACGGTGATTGCGGGATGGTCCCTCTTCTACTTCGTAAGAACACTCGGCTGGTCCATCACAGCTTTTCCTGGGGACCTTCAGACGGGGAATCTGTTTGCAGAACAAGCAGGAAATGGAGTTCTTCAGCTAGGACTCTCTCTCCTCTTCAGCATTGCCACGGTCTCAGTCGTATACCTTGGGATTCACAAGGGCATCGAGCGCCTCACTCACACGGTTCTCCCGATTCTTTTCGGGATTCTCCTACTTCTTCTTTTCAGCGCCCTGAGAATGGAGGGCTCTGGCGAGGCCATCGCGTTCATCTTCCGCCCGAACTTCGGTGAACTTGAGCCGAGCGGTTTCCTCGAGGCACTTGGTCACTCCTTCTTCACACTGTCACTTGGGATGGGGGCGATGATCACGTATGGCTCCTACATCGACCGGACTCAGTCGATCGTGACGACATCAGCGGTGATCGTCCTCCTCGACACACTGATTGCACTCATCGCCACGGTCATCATGTTTTCCGTGATCTTCTCCGTCGCGGGGATGGAGGAGCAGGTCGGTGCTTCAACGGTTGGGATGCTCTTCATCTCACTCCCGGAACTCTTCTACTCCGAGGTCCCCTTCGGAAGACTCTTAGGGCCACTCTTTTACGTGCTCATTGCGCTCGCTGCTCTCACCTCAACGATATCACTCTTGGAGGTCGTTGCGAGCTACCTTATTGATGAGCACGGGGTGGCACGTCACAGGGCTACACTGGTCTGCGGTGTCGTGGTCTTCGGCTTCACGATCCTCGCGGCTCTATCATTCGGTGCAGTCCCGGAGCTTTCCA
>Ga0310123_10000367_pt1 | contig 40692 bp, 30 predicted proteins | sample CB6_AW_1057_MG_FD_203505 | JGI IMG/M metagenome (GOLD analysis project Ga0310123, IMG submission 203505) | Marine microbial communities from Western Arctic Ocean, Canada - CB6_AW_1057 | ecosystem: Environmental > Aquatic > Marine > Oceanic | place: Canada: Western Arctic Ocean | collected... | reverse complement strand
TAATATGACATTCTTAGGTTGCGGAACCTCGTCTATATTCTCTTTACAGTTAGATAGCATCAATAATGTGAAACTCAAGATCGTGATTTGTATTTTTTTCATTATAATGTAGTGTTGTTCTTGAAAATAGATTACTAAATTAATGCTTATTCTATTTTAATTTCGCTATTTAATTAAAATAATTACCCTAAAATTATCTTCTTCTTCGATTGTAACAGACTTGGCTAAGTTTCTAGGCTGGTCTACATTTCAGCCTTTCTTATCAGCGATATAATAGGATAGTAATTGAAGAGGAATATTGGCTAGAATAGGAGCGATTAATTCATTACACTCTGGAATTTCAATTACGTGATTCGTTAGTTTTTCTATTTCTGTATCTCCTTTTGAAACAATTGCTCTTTTAAAGTTCTAATTATAAAATTTCTTCTTTTTATTTTATAATAAATTATCTAAACTTAAATGTTGTAACAACAAATCCATGATCAGAAGGATAGATAATTTCTTTGCCATTTATAAAAAGAGGCTCATTTAAAAAACTCATATAAGATTTTGAATTTGTAGATTTTATGGATTTTCCTTTATAAAAGATATAATCTATTCTATGTGAATCATTTCTCTTTTTATTATCCCAAGTAATTCCAGGATGCGTAATTGGATTAGGGTTTTCTTTTCTATATGAGTCAATTAAACCTAGGTTTTCTAAAATTTTGGTTGAGTTCCAAGGAACCACCAAATTATTATGCAATTTTTTAGTTTTATTACCCCAATCTTTGTGTGAAAGAGTGTTCATATCTCCACCAAAAATCATTGGAATTGAATCTGTTTCGGCACCATATTTTTTTAAATAGGGAAGTACTTTTTGAATCATATTATATTTATGTTCACTTTTTTCCCATTCTAATAATTCTTCTACCGATTTACCCATTTTTTCAGGTGCATCGTTCCAGGGTAAATAATGAAACCAATTAGAAAAAAAACGAATTTTTTTTCCATATATCAAAATTTCAATTCCTCCTAAATAGAATGGATATTTTGTATCAATTCTCATACCTAATGGATGTTTTGAATATATTGATAAATTTATGGAAGGATCATCTAATGCTGTTTCTTCAGAGGCAATCAAATGAAAATTGTAACCTAAAGAATTTGCAATGAAAGGACCTGATCCATATGTTTCTACCATTAAAACAACATCTGGATCAATTTCTTTAATTATTTTTACTACATTTTCTTTACCATTTTTAATATCGTTTGCTCCATGCAGAATATTCCATGCCATTACTTTGAAAGTATTTGTTTGAGCGTTAATAGAAGTGCTTAAAAGAATTAAATAAACACAAAACAAGTTGCGTTTTCTCATTAGATTTATAAAATATAATATCATTTTCAAATTAATACATATAATATAAAAGTTAAATTTTAAAGTAATGCTTGATAATCTTAATTTTTGTGAACTAAAGAACTTTGAATTGTGGCTTGTTATACGCATTTATTTTGTTGCTTCTGTACCTATTATATTAATGCTGTATTCATTATGGACTAGAAAAATTTCTTTATCAGTATTATACACATTGATCTTCGCATTTATTATTGCTGCATTGGGCTGGGAAATATGGCTTACTTATGGTTTAGCAGGAGGCTTGCCAGTTGATGAACGAAGGAGTGCTATGTTGACTTGTGCAATTCCTGTTGATTTAAATTGGTTTTTGAATTCATTGGCTGATGTTACAGTAGTTTGGATTGGTTTATTATTAGCTCGATTTATTTATCGTGGTAAGCAATCACCATTCTTAGAATGGAAATGGCCAGCTTTTTTTATTTTACTTATTTGGTTTTTGATTCAAAACATATATGTAGAGGCATTTATTTATCATATGCAATTAGGTAGTAATGGTGATCTTTCATGGGCCCCTATGAGTCCATTTGGATCATGGTTTAATCCTACTTTATTTAAAATAGTCGGACGCCCAATTACACTACAAGCACAAACATGTTGGATTTTAGTTACTCCTATTATATATGCTTTGTCAATATTTTTTTATAATAGATATAAAAAATGAAAAATTTAATTTTCCTTTTTGTTTTAGTTTTTTTTATTTCTTGTACGAACAAAACAATAGATCATCCAAATGTTTTATTTATTTCAATTGATGATTTAAATGATTGGAATGAGCCATTAGGTGGTAATAATCAAGTTATTACACCATATTTATCAGATTTTTCAAATGAGTCTGTAAATTTTACCAAAAATTACTGTACAAGTCCAGGTTGTAATCCTTCTCGATCTACTATGATGACTGGATTGCATACGTATACTTCAGGGATGTACTCAAACTATCAGGATTGGAGAAAAGTACCTAAGATGGCTGAAGCTACAACTCTTGCTGAGTATTTTAAAAATAATGGATATTATACAGCGGGTGCCGGAAAAATATACCATTATTCACAGGTGCACCCAGATAGCTGGAATAACTACTATCCATCACAAGTTAATAATATGCCTAAAGATTATATTCCTGAGGATGCTCCAGTAAATATGCCTCCTTTTAAGTATATGTATAACGCATTTGATTGGGCTGGTATATCTGTTGGAAATGAAGAAACGAGTGATTATAAGAGTGTTGAATACATATCTAATATGTTAAAAAAAGATCATGATAAGCCCTTTTTTTTAGCATGTGGTATATACCGACCTCATCTACCATGGTATGTTCCTAAAAAATATTTTGATATGTATCCTCTTGAAGACATTTCAATGCCAGAACTGTTAGAAAATGATACCAGTGATTTGGGAGATAGGGCGAAAGAGTTAATTAGTAGGGGAGGAAATTATCATAAAAATGTTATAGAAGCAGGTAAGTGGAAAGAAGCAATTCGTGGGTATTTAGCATCCATCACATTTGCAGATGCTATGGTCGGTAAATTGTTAGAAAATTTAAAAAAGAGTAAGTATGCTGATAATACAATAATTGTTATATGGTCAGATCATGGATGGCAGTTAGGTGAAAAGATGCACTGGAGAAAATTTGCTTTATGGGAAAATGTAATAAAAACTTTGCTTATGATAAAAGCTCCTGAAGGTATTACTGTTTTACCAAGTGGAAGTAATAATGGTAAAAATGTGGAGAGTTTAACTTCATTATTAGATATTTATCCCACGCTTGTTGAATTGTGTGATTTGCCGAAAAATAATAATTTGGAAGGTAAAAGTTTAGTTAAACTACTTGAAAATCCTGAGCGTAAAATTGATAGGAGTATTATAACAACTTATGATTTTGCAGACTACTCTGTTAGAAAAGGTCCCTGGCATTATATTAATTATGTAGATGGAAGTGAGGAGTTATATAATCTTGAAAATGATAAGGAAGAATGGTATAACCTAATAGGTCAAGGTTCTTATGAAAATATAGTTGGTGAATTACGTTCTCATTTACCAACTAATCCAATTAAAATTCCTGAGAAATCATTAATTCCATTATTAGAACATCATATTCCTCCTGTTACATCTAGAGAGTTTTATTTTAGTGAAGAGAGGATAAATTGGTTAAAAAGATTTAATAATTAATCACTTATTTAATAATCTCTTAAGATTTTAATTTTATTTAATAAAATAAAATTTCATATATTTATTTTTTTAAACAACTTAACCTTAATTCAGAACTATGAAATTTAAATTATTATCAACCTTAATAACTATTATCTTTATTTTTTCTTTTAACCTACAATCATTTTCTAATAAAGATAGCATAACTAATCACTTAGAATGGAGAAGCATAGGACCCGATAGAGGAGGTAGATCAATTGCTGTTTCAGGATCTTCCTCTAGAATAAACGAATATTATTTTGGTGCTGTTGGGGGAGGATTATGGAAAACTATTGATGGTGGACAAACATGGAAACCAGTGACAGATGGTCAATTAAAAAGTTCTTCAGTGGGAGCAGTTGCTGTTTCTAATTCAAATCCCGATGTTGTTTATATAGGTATGGGTGAAACTGAACTAAGAGGAAATATTATGCAAGGTGATGGAATATATAAATCTATAGATGCTGGAAAAACATGGGAACATGTCGGTTTAGAAGAAACTCAAGCTATATCCAAAATTAGGGTTCATCCAACCAATCCAGATATTGTTTATGTTGCTGCACTTGGTCACCCATATGGTGAGAATCCTGAGAGAGGAGTTTTTAAATCTACTGATGGAGGTAAGAATTGGAATAAAATATTATTTAAAAGTACAAAAGCAGGTGCTATCGACTTAGTTATGGATGCTAATAATCCTGATGTTTTATACTCAACTTTTTGGCAGGTGTATAGAACACCTTATAAAATGCTTGGTGGTGGTCCAGATTGCGGTATTTATAAAACTACTGATGGAGGAAAATCTTGGGAGGATATTTCAGAAAATTCTGGACTTCCTAGTAGACCATTGGGTAAGATAGGTATCACCGTTTCTCCAGTTAATTCAAATAGATTATGGGCACTTGTTGAGGCAAATAATGGGGGAGTTTATACTTCTGATGATGCAGGGAGTACGTGGTCATTAATTAACGATGAAAGAAAATTAAGACAAAGAGCATTTTATTACAGCAGAATTTATGCTGATCCTAAAGATGAGAATACAGTATATGCACTAAATACTGGATTTTATAAGTCGGTTGATGGAGGAAAAACTTTTGATAAGAGAATCATTGTTCCCCATGGTGATAACCATGATTTATGGATAGATCCTCAAAATCCTATGCGTATGATAAATGCTAATGATGGGGGTGGTTGCGTTTCAGTGAATGGAGGAGAATCTTGGACAGATTTAGATTTTCCTACCTCTCAATTTTATCATATCATGGTAACTAGAGATTTTCCTTATATGATTTGTGGTGCTCAGCAAGATAATTCTACTATGTGTATTCCTTCAGAAGGTTGGAATTTTAAACAAGCTAGAGGACCGCATAAACAATATTATTATGCTATAGGTGGTGGAGAATCGGGTTACATAAGTCAACACCCAAATAAATTAGACTGGTTTTATGCTGGTAGTCAGGGAGCTCTTCTAACAAAGTATGATAGAAGTAATGGTTATAGAAAAGATATCCAAGTTTATCCAAGATTTTTTTCTGGTGAACCATCAAGTGCTTTACCCGAAAGATGGCAATGGACATTTCCTATAGTTTTTTCTCCATTAAATCCTGATAAATTATATACCTGCTCACAACATGTGTGGGTATCAGAGGATGATGGTCAAAGTTGGACTAAAATTAGTCCTGATCTTACTTATGCTGACCCAAATACTTTAGGTGACACTGGAGGAATAATAACAAATGATATGAATGGGCCTGAAATATATGCTACGGTTTTTGCATTGGTACCATCAAATCATGATGAAAATGTAATTTGGGCTGGCTCTGATGATGGTCTTGTTCATATAACAATGGATCATGGAAAAACTTGGAAAAACATCACTCCAATTGATATGCCAAAAGATACAAGAATTAGTATTATTGAAGAGTCTACACATAACCCAGGAACTGCTTATATAGCAGCTAAGAGGTATCAAATGGATGATAGGAAGCCGTATATATGGAAAACATCTGATTATGGTAAAACTTGGAATTTAATAGTTGATGGTATAAGAAAAGATGATTTTATTCATGTTGTAAGAGAAGATTTGATTGTTTCTGGACTATTGTATGCAGGTGGAGAGCATGGAGTATGGGTATCTTATGATAATGGAGATAATTGGTCTTCATTAAGTTTAAATATGCCGGACACACAAATATCTGACTTAATTGTTACTGATAAGGATATTGTTGTTGGAACGCATGGTCGATCAATATATATTTTAGATGACATATCTCCAATAAGAGAGATGTCTGAAGTTGATTTTAATAAACCTCATCTCTATGATACTTATTATGCTGCTAGACGTGTACAAAATGCAGAAATTAAATATTATTTACCAAATGATGTAACTTCTTTAAATATTAGAATTCTTGATCAAAAAGGAAATGTAGTATTAGAAAAAGAGGGATTGATAGAAAAAGATGCTTTAGAAGAAGAATCTTCTTGGTATGGTTCAGATAATAAAAATCCTTCAATGAAAAAAGGATTAAATACATATATATGGAATCTTAGATATCCTGGAGCTACAGAGTTTGATGGCATGATAATATGGTCAGCAAGACCCCAATTAGGACCTATTGCACCTCCAGGAAAATATATAATAGAGTTGACTATTAATAATGAAAAGTATGAAACATCTATAGATTTAATTAAGGATCCAAGAATAGATGTATCAGATGATGATATTAATGTTCAGTTTAATTTTGCTATGGAAATTAGAAATCAAACAGATTTGGCTAATAGAAGTGTTATAGAAATAAGGAATATGAAGGTACATTTAGATAGTATTATCTCTAAAAAATCTTCTAGCAGTTCAGCTAAAATAAAAAAGTTAAAATCTAAGCTTGAAACTATTGAGTCAAGTATTTATCAGGTGAAAAATCAAAGTGGTCAAGACCCTTTAAATTTTCCTATAAGAGTAAATAATAGGCTTGCCTATTTAAGGAAAAGTGTTGAAAGTGGAGATGGATTACCAACTAAGGGATCTAGGGAGGTTTTTGAACTTCTTAAAGATGAATTATCAGGTTATACAAATAGTTTAGATAAACTCAAAAAGGAATTTAACCGTTATTTATAAACATATGAAAAAATATATTTTTATATGTTTATTGATGTTTTCATGCAAAAACGTTTCTAATTCAGATAAGGGTGTAGAAGCTGAAGGTTATATTATTAAGGATACTGATTTTGTTATTTCTAGAACTGATTATATTAATAAATTAGAAGGGTTTTGGCTTGCTCAGTGTATTGCTAATATGACAGGTTTAGTTACTGAAATGGATAAAATAGGTAATATTGGAGAAATAAAAACTGGTGAATTTTATACTAGAGATGATTGGGGGAAGCCTGATTTACCAAGTATTTTTAATCCTGAACCAAGCAACTTATCTCCAACCATTGATTTTGTTTTTGAGCAAGATGGTGTATGGCCAGCAGATGATGATACAGACATTGAGTATATGTATCAAGAGCTTCTTTTTGTAAATAAAACATCTTTATTAACCGGAGAGCAAATTAGGGATGGGTGGATCAAACACATCAGGAGTGAAGAAGAAAATTTTTTGTGGGTTTCTAATCAGAGAGCATTCGATTTAATGAAGCAGGGTATAATACCTCCAGAAACTAGTAATCCTGATATTAATCCAGATTATGATATGATAGATGCACAATTAACAACTGAAATATTTGGTTTATTTGCTCCTTCTCGTCCTGATATAGCAATAAAAATGGCAAAATTACCTATTCAGACAACAGCAAGATATAATGCACAGTGGATTTCTGAGTTTTATGTTTCGATGCATTCTTTAGCATCAAGTATTGATAAGGAGAAAACTATAAAAGAAAATTTAATGTGGATGGCTGATCAATCAAGAAAAATTTTACCAGAAGATTCTTATTCAGCTAAGATGTATGATTATGTAAAATCTGAATATTTAACTGGTGTGGAATGGGAAAGTATTAGAGATAATATCTATCAAAGGTATCAAGTTGAGGGTAGAGATGGTTATGATCTTACATCAAGGAATATTTATTGTAATGGTTGTTTTGCTGCAGGCATTAATTTTGCTGCTAGTTTGGTAAGCCTATTTTGTGGAGAAGGAGATTTAATTCAAACGATTAAAATTGGTTCATTGGCTGGATGGGATTCAGATAATCCAACAGCTACTTGGGGAGGATTATTAGGTTTTATGATAGGTAAGGATGGAGTAGAAAAGATTTTTAATAGAACATTTTTAGATAAATATAATATTCATAGAACACGTCAAAATTTTAGAAGAGAAGTTGATGATTTTTCTAATATGGCAGAAAAAGGTATTGCGATTATAGATCGAGTAATCCTTGAAGAATTAAAAGGTGGTGTTGATTTGAAGAAAAATTTGTGGTATATACCTATAATCAATAAATAGAGAATAATAGTTATGGTATTTTATTTTAGTAATCTTCTTTTTTGAAATGTACATCGATAATTGTAGATTGAATATATGAAAAGATTGTTAATACTCTTTTTTATTTTAATTAGTTCACATTTATTGATATCTCAAAGAATTAACAATATAACTACATCTATTAATATTATTGTAATTGGAGCTCATCCTGATGATTGCGATATTAGATTTGGTGGTACTGCAGCTTTACTATCTAAAATGGGTCATAAAATAAAATTTTTATCACTAACAAATGGAGATGCAGGTCATCAAAAAATTGGAGGAGGCGTGCTTGCTAAAAGAAGAAGAATGGAGGCGAAAAAAGCAGGTAAGATATTGGGGGTAGAATATGATATTTTAGATAATCATGATGGTGAGCTTTTACCTAAATTACACATAAGAAATCAAATAATTAAAAAAATTAGGGAGTGGGATGCTGATGTTGTTGTTGGACCTCGGCCAAATGATTATCATCCTGATCATAGAAATACTGGGATTTTGATGCAGGATGCAGCGTATATGGTTATTGTTCCTAATGTTGTTCCTGACACACCTCCTTTGAAAAAAAATCCAATATTTTTATATGTGGAAGATCGCTTTAAAAAACCATATCCATTTAGAAAAGATATTTCTGTAATAATTGATGAGGTTATTGATCAAAAGATTGAAGCTTTAGCTGCTCATGAATCCCAAATGTTTGAATGGCTACCATGGACCAATGGAATTGAAGAGAGTGAGATTCCAACAAATCCTGATAAAAGATTAATTTGGCTAAAAAAGAGATATGCTCCACAAAGAAATTGGGACGATAATGACAAGATGATAATTAGTAAATGGTATCATGATAGTGATTTATCACAGATAAAATATGTTGAATTTTTTGAAATATGTGAATATGGCAAACAACCAACTAATGAAGAAATAAAAAAAATATTTCATTTTTTTTAAGAAGCCTCCTTTTGAAATCTGCTTTGATAATGGTAGATTGAATATATGAAAAGTAAAAACATTAAGAATGATAATGGATTGAATGAAATCTATCATCAGAATGGGAAAATTGGAAAAAAGTATTATAAGAAAGATGGAAAGAGAGATGGTTTATATCAGAGGTGGTATGAAAATGGACAATTAAGATTTGAAGGAACATATAAAGATGGAAAATCAAATGGATTATTAAGAGGATGGAAATCTAATGGCAAATTAGATTGGGAATCAACCTATAAAGGTGGAAAATTAATTAGTGATAATTAGAATTACATAAACATCTGTTATAATTAATTTCATTTTTTGAATTTTTCTTAGATAGTAGTAGATTACTCAATTAAATAAAAATTTAATCTATGAAAAATATAATTATAAAATCAACTAAAATCTTTTTTAGAGGAATTTTTGTTCTATTCTTGTTATTTACTATAACAAATTGTAATAATCCTTCTGAACTACATCTTGAATTAGAAAAAGCTGAAAAACAATTGGTTGAGAATCTAAAAATGTATGAAATGGTCTGGGATAAAGTAATTAATGACAGACAAATCGACCTTATAAATGAAACTTATTTTGATAAAAATGTTACTGCTGTTACATCGCCAGAAAATATTGTTGGAATTGAGGGATTTAAAGCATATTATAATAACTATTTAACTGGATTTTCTGATGCTGAATTTACAATTATTGATGCTTTTGGACAAGGCAATAAAATTGTAAAACATTGGAATTTTAAAGGCACACACGATGGTGAATTTTTTGGAATCCCTGCTAGTGGAAAAAAAGTGGATATTAGTGGAACTACACTTGTTAAAATGAAAGATGGAAAAATAGCACAGGAACAGGATTTTATGGATAATTTAGCCTTTTATCAACAACTTGGATTAATGTAAGTTTTAATTTTGATTTGATAATTGTAGATTAAAGAGATGAAAAAATTATTGTTTATAGTATTTTATTTTATAATTTCTATTAATATCTATTCTCAGTATACAGTTGAAAAAATTTCTTTTCAAAGTGCAAATCCTTTTTCTTTTAATGATGTTATAACAAATCTTGAAAATCAGGAGAGACAAGAAGTATATGGTAATCTTGTTATTCCAGATGATACTTTGAATCTTCAAAAAAAATACCCTTTAATTATTGGTGTTGCAGGTAGTTTGGGGTGGGGTGAACATCATTATAAATATCTAAAAATGTATCAAGAAATGGGTATAGCAACATTTGAATTAAATAGTTTTAAAAGTAGAGGAATTAAATCTACTGTTGGTTCTCAAACTGAAGTTACAATTGCAGCTATGATTTTGGATGCGTATAAGGCTCTTGAGGTTTTATCTAATCATCCTAGAATATATAAAAACAAAATATCAATCACTGGTTGGAGTTTAGGTGGAGGAGTAACTCTATTTTCAGCTTGGTTGCCACTTAAAAATGCAATAAATAAAAATTTAAGTTTTGCTTCACATCTTGCATTTTATCCACCTTGTTTTATAGATCCTGAAAATATTGAATTTTCTCAGTCTCCAATTCATATTTTAATTGGAGAACTAGATAATTGGACTCCTTCTCAACCGTGCTATGAGTTGGTTGAAAAATTAAAAAATAAAGCAAATATTGATATTACTATTTACGAAAATTCTCATCATTCCTTTGATAGAAATTCTCCAGTTATTGTAAATGAAAAAGCATATAATTTCACTGAATGTAAATTTAGATTGACAAAAGATGGGAATGTGCTGATGAATTATTTTAATATTCCAATGTCAAATCCTTTTCTACAGAAATTGGGTTTAATGGTTTGTGTTAAAAGAGGAATAAATTATGGGGGTAATCCTGTATCAAGAGAAAAATCCTTTGTTTTTGCAAATGAATTTATGACCAAAACTCTTTTAAAGTAATTAATTGGTAATATTATAGTTTGTAAAATACAGTAAAAGATAGCTTTATATCTTTATCAGTCACTATTCCTAGTAATTTTGGTGGTTTTATTTTAAAATCAGTCATTAGTATTTCAAAATTGCCTGTTACTTTAATTTCATTTTTTATAATTTCTTTTTGAGCATCAAATATGATTTCTTTACTTACACCATGAAATTTTAATGTTCCTTTTACAGTTAACCTATCATTAGCTTGTTTTATTGAGTTACTTGAAAGACTTACGTTTGGATATTTTAGAGCTTCTGTTACTTCAATGGTATTAGAGTCTCTGTTGCTATTTTTACTGTTAAATGATGCAATTTTTACAACAACTGCTAATTCATTAATTTCCATGTTTGATGTATCTAAAAGCATAACTGATAATATATTATTACTTACTCCTGTCCAAGTATGTAGAGGATGATTCATAGTGTAAGTGATATCTGATTTATTTTTGTCTGCGTATAGCTTTTTTAGCTTAAGTTTTTGTGCAAAAGAAGTTGTGGTACACAAAAGAATAATAATTATTGAAAAATAATTTTTTATCATTATCAGAATTTAATAACTATCATACTTGCAGCATAAGATCCAAATGCAGTATAAGCTGCAGCTTTATGGTAGCGTTTAAGTTTATAATTAGTATCTATTTTACGAGCAAGTATATTTGTTGCTATCATACTTGAAAAATGTACTATTGCCAAAATTTTATGAAGTTTAATATTACTAAATCCTTTACGTTCATTAAACATTTTTGGTGGAGAAAAAAGAGGTATAGAAGCATTTGTGAAATAGGTAATGTTTACCATCATTCCCATGGTTTCATGAGCATTTTTTATATCCATATTTCCATTGTATAATTGAGAACCGATGATACCTTGGACTAGCATTTCTCCTAAAGTAATGAAACCTAATATTTGATGAGCTTTAAACATAGATTTTCTAAGTTTGAGTTCATTTTGTCTGTTTTCAGGGGTTAACTTAAAACGATTAAAATTTCTCATTAATCCTTTTTTTCCCCAAAATATTTTTTTAGTTACTAAAAATTTTTCAGGCAATAGAGGAATGTTATTAGATTCAATTGACTCTAACTCATTTAATAAATCTTGAGCTTTATTTTGAGAAGAAACAAAGAGTATTAAAAAAAATGAAATAATAATAATTCTCATAATATTTTCTTCAATTTAACCAAAGATTTTGTTTGTAAAAACAATAAAAAAAATAATATTTTTTAAAATTCTTATTTAGATTGTAATTATAATTAATTGAAGTGTTTAATTAATAATCTAATATGCTTAAAATATTATCTGGAAATGATATAAAAAATTTAGATAGGTATACAATAGAAAAACAAAATATTACATCACTAAAATTGATGGATAGGGCTGTAAACGTTTTTTTGAATTGGTATACATCAAATTATAGTTTTAAAGAAAATATAAATATTTTTTGTGGAGTAGGTAATAATGGTGGTGATGGATTACAAGCAGCTTGTATTTTAAAAGAAAAGGGATATAAAGTTGAAATTTATATCGTTGGTGATTTTAAAAGATTTACTAAAGAATGTTTATATCATTTAAAGAATGCTAAAAATAAAAAAATTAAAATAGTTTCAATAACTAATGAGTCGAAAAGTCAAATTTCAAAAAGTGATATTATAATTGATGCAATTATTGGATCTGGTTTATCAAGAAAATTAAATACATCAACATCTAAATTGGTTGACTATATTAATTCTTCTAATTCAACAATAATTTCTATTGATATACCAACTGGTATTCCAGCTAATTCTTATATAAAATCAAATTTTATTAAGGCTAATTTTACTCTCACATTTCAACTTCCTAAGTTATCTTTTTATATGCCTGAATATTCTAATTATATAGGTAAAATTATAGTTCTAGATATTGGATTGGAAAAAACATTTATTGAAAATGCTGATGGAATAGCATCTTTTATTGAAGAAAGAGATATAAAAAATAAAATGCTTTTTAGACCTAATAATTCTCATAAAGGAAATTTTGGACATGGATTAATTATTGCTGGTAGCAGAGGTAAAATGGGTGCTTGTTTACTTGCATTAAGAGCAGCATTAAAGTCAGGCATTGGTTTGCTTACATGTTATACTACAAAAAAAGGTGAAATAATTGTTCAAACTTCTGTTCCTGAAGCTATGACTATAGTAGATAACGAAATGGATGCTATATCATCCTTTCCTCCACTAGATTCATACTCTGTGGTAGGAATCGGACCAGGCATAGGAACATCAAACATTACAATGAATATGTTAGAGGATTTTTTTAAAAATGTTAATGTTCCAGTTGTTATAGATGCTGATGCAATTAATATAATTGCTTCTAACAAAGAAATTTTAAATTCTATACCAGAAAATTCTGTATTAACACCACATCCTAAAGAATTTAAAAGACTAGTTGGTGAATATGTTGATTCTTCTAAAAGAATAGAACTTCAGAAAGTGTTAAGTAAAAAATATAAAGTTAATATTCTTGTCAAAGGAGCTTATTCAACAATGACAAATTCTTCTGGTGAATTATTTATTAATTCTACTGGTAATCCAGGTATGGCTACTGGTGGAAGTGGAGATGTATTAACGGGTATTATAACAGGACTGATTGGAAGAGGTTATTCTCCATTCGATGCAATGATTATTGGCGTTTTTATTCATGGCTTTTCTGGTGATATAGCTAAAGAAGATTTAGGGGAAGAATCATTAATGGCAAGTGATTTAATTGATAATCTTCCAAGGTCTTTTAAAAAAATTATAAATTAGAGAAGTGAAAAAATTTATAATATTTTTTTTTCTATTAACTGCATGTTCAAAGAATGATATTAATGAATTTTCTGCATTATGGACTATTAAAGAAGTAGACTTAGATTCTAATACCTCAACTGTCTATCTTGAAATAGAAAATAATTCAAATATTCAATTGAATAATGGTAACTGGTCTCTTCATTGGAATCAGTTGGGTGGTGCAATTATAAATTCTTCTCTTCCTAATGGGATTGTCTCAAAAAGAGTTAATGGTGAATATTATATAATGAACTTTTCTTCTGACTATAATATAAGTCCTGGAAATAAATTAGAATTCATTTTTAAATTAAATGGAGTATTAAATAGAGTCATATATGGTCCAATAGGTATTTTTATTCATTTAAATAAAGAAAATACCAATTATGATGTTATATCTAAAATAGATTGGAAAAAAGCAAAAGGTATTGAAAACCTAAATTTACCTAATGCTTTATCAAGATTTGAGGATAATAAGGATATAATAAATATTGATTATAATGATTTAGGATTGGTAATTCCAATACCAAAAAAAATAATTTTAAATAAAGAAGAAGTTAATATTCCACAAGATTTTAGCATTTATCTTCCAGAGTCATACATTGAAAACTATAGAATTATTAATACTATACTATCTGATGAAATTGGTATTAAAACAAAACTCACAAAATCTATAAGTGAGTCAAACGTTTTAGTATTTCATGATGATAATTTTGATGATGAAAATTACTCTTTAGATATTTCTAATAACCTTTTTAAGGTAACTACATCATCATCATCGGGTCTTCTATATGGGATAAATTCTTTAGCTCAATTGCTTATGAACTCTAAAATTGAAAATAAAACTTCTATTCCGAGTTTAAGTATTACAGATGGACCTAGATTTAAATATAGAGGTATTCATTTTGACATATCAAGGAATTTTTATGGAGCTGATAAGATTAAACAACTCCTCGATTATATGTTCTATTTTAAGTTAAATAAATTTCATCTAAACATTACTGATGATGAGGGTTGGAGGATTGAGATACCAGGTTTACCAGAATTAACAGAAGTAGGTTCAAAAAGAGGATTTACAGTAGATGAAAGTCAGAATTTAAATCCAGCTTATGGTTCAGGCCATGATGTTAATAAGTTGCCAGGTTCCGGTTATCTTAAAAGGGGAGAATTTATTGAAATAATTAAATATGCAAATGAGAGAAATATAGAGGTTATTCCAGAAATTAATTTTCCCGCGCATTCTAGAGCGGCTATTAAATCAATGGTAACTAGATATAATCGATTTATGGAAATTGGAGATGTAGAGTCTGCTGAAGAATATTTATTAACTGATTTTGAAGATCAAAGTGAGTATATTTCAGCTCAAAGATTCAATGATAATGTAATATGTGTTTGTAGAGAAAGTAGCGTTAGATTTTTTGAAAAATTGGTAAGTGAGATAGAAAATATGTTTTTAGAAGCAAATTCTGTTATAAAAACTTTTCATGTAGGTGGTGATGAACTCCCTTATGGTCCGTGGAAAAAATCTCCTATATGTAACGATTTTTTGTCATCAAATAGTGAGGTTAATTCTGTTGAAGATCTTCCAGTATATTTTTTTATAGAGATTATGAAAATATTAAATCAAAAAAATATATCCATGGCTGGTTGGGAAGATGTATTGTTACTACACTCAGAAGATGAACAAAATGCTACGAAAATTAACAAACAATTTAAAGATGCTAATATTACCCCTTATGTGTGGAACAATATTTGGGGAGGTGGTAGAGAAGATATGATTTATAAGTTTGCAAATATGGATTATAATGTGATAATGAGTAATTCATCTGCCTTTTATTTTGATATGACAAATGATAGGGATCCTGAAAATTTTGGTCTTAATTGGTCAGGATATGTTAGTTATAAAGATGCTTGGCTGACTGAACCATTAAATGTATACGCAAAAACATATTTAGATTCAGAATTCAAAAAATTTAGGAGTACAGATAATATAGAATTAGAACCAGATAAGGTAAATAATTTTAAAGGCATTCAGGGTCAGATGTGGACTGAAACTGTAAGAAATGAGGAAATACTTGATGAGTTGATGTATCCAAATTTGATATTTCTTGCCCAAAGGGCATGGTCTAAAAGGGATGAATGGACTAATAATCTAGACGATGAGCTAATAGATAGAAATATGAATAAAGAGTGGAGTTATTTTGTTAATACCCTTGGAAAAAGAACAATTCACCATTTATCGTATTTATTTGGTGGTGTTAGTTTTGACTTACCTAAGCCAGGAGCAGTTCTTATTGATGGTAAGTTGCATGTTAATAGTATATTTCCAGGTTTGGAGATACGATATACAATGAATGGATCAATACCTGATAAAAACAGTAAAGTATATACTACACAGGTACCTATTTCATCAGATAATATTACATTAAGAACTTTTGATAGGAATAAAAGGGGAGGAAGATTTATTAAATTGAACTAAAATAGTGTGATAGCTAAAAGACTTATATCTCTTGATGCACTTAGGGGTTTTACTATAGCATTTATGATAATAGTAAATGATCCTGGAAGTTGGGATAATACATATGGACCTTTACTTCATGCTAAATGGAATGGAATAACATTAACTGATTTTGTTTTTCCTTTTTTTATTTTTATTGTAGGGGTATCTATAGTCCTTTCTCAGAAAAATAAAGGAACTAGTTCTGCTTCTTCAAAAATTTTTGTTCGTTTTATTAAAATTTTTACTCTTGGTATTTTTTTAAGTGTTATAGGTGGGTTCCTTTCTTATATTATAGGGTCAGGTGAATTAATTAGTTTGTCAGATGTTAGAATTCCAGGAGTACTTCAAAGAATTGCTCTTGTGTATCTAGCTTGTGCTCTTTTATATAATAAAACTAATTGGATGCAACAGCTATTTATTATGATAGGTCTCGTTGTAGGATATTATATTTTAATGCTATATGTTCCTGTACCAGGAGTTGGTACTGGATTTTTGGAGCCTGGTAAAAATCTTGCAGCTTATATTGATAGTCTTTTAATACCCGGCTCTATGTGGCAAGGAACTTGGGATCCAGAAGGCATTCTTAGTACATTTCCATCTATTGCAACTGGAATTAGTGGAATGCTTGCAGGTCATCTTATTATATCATCTATTTCTTTAGAAAAAAAAGTTATCTGGATGTTTTGTATAGGAGTTTTTTGTTTACTTGATTCTTTTGCTTGGGAATTACTTTTTCCAATAAATAAAAATTTATGGACAAGTACATATGTGATGTATACATCAGGATGGGCTTATTTATTATTTGCATGTTTAATGTGGTATACTGATGTATTGAATTATAGAACGGGAATTAAATTTGGGATCATTTTTGGAAGTAATTCAATAGCAATATATGCTTTATCACAAATTCTAGTATGGTTTTTTTATGAAGCTACAATTTTAGGCGATAGCTCAATAAACGACATTATTTATGGTGGTATGGTTAATATAGGAATTTATGCTAAAACAGCCTCTCTTATTTGGGCAATTCTTTATATGTTGATGTGTTATGTTCCTGCTTATTACTTATATAAAAAGAAAATTTTTATAAAACTTTAATTATAAATTGAGAACTTTATTATTAGGATTGGCTTATTTTATAATTTATACTACTCCTATATTGGTTATGTTTTTACTATGGGTATTATGGGAGTTTTTTTCTACTGATCACACTATTTTATCTTTGACAGGTCATATTTTTTTAAAGGAAAATCTTCTATTTTTATATGATTGGATTTACTCATGGTTTTGGAATGATTGGCTTGATTTTTGGTACTCTTTTCCTATAATAATTTTAGCAACAATAAAACTTATTATAAATACGTGGTTAGGATTTTGGCTTTTACATGTAGCTAAGAATATGTACAATTAGAAATATTATATTAATGAATAGTTTACTTGAGAAAGCGTTTAGTTTTCAAATTATTGAGACCAAAAAACTCAATGGTTATGAAAATGAAAATTATCTCATAAGAACTGTTGATAATCAGTATATTTTTAAGAAATATCCTTATTCTGAGGATCTAAAATCACTTATTAAAGCTGAAAATAAAGTACTTTTATTTTTATCAAAAAAGTATCCATATCGATTTTCTAATCCTATTAAAACAATTGATGGACTTTATGTAAAAACTTTAATAATAGAGGGTGAAAAGTATATCTGTAGAATGTTATCTTTTTTAGATGGAAAGTTTTTTGGAGAGGTAAAACATACTAAAAAAATGTTAGAATCTTTTGGCTTTTTTCTGGCAGAAATGAATGTTCAACTTATGCAGTTTAATAATGATACCATAAAAGCTAGAAAATGGCCTTGGGATATACAGTACCTATATCTTAATAAAAAATACATTGATGATATAGGAAATGCTAAGGATAGAAGTTTGGTTCAATATTTTTTTAATCAGTTTGAAGAAAATGTTGTCCCATTAATTCCTAGTTTAAGAAAATCTGTAATCCATAATGATACTAATGAGTGGAATGTGCTTATAAAAAATGATAAAATTTCATCTGTTATTGACTTTGGGGATCTAGCATATTCTCCGATGATTAATGAAGTTGCTATTGCTATGATGTATGCATCTTATGACAAAGAAGATCCTTTGGAATGGGCGGTGATAATTTTAAAGTCTTATTATAAATTATTACCACTTCAAGAGGATGAAATTAGTATTCTCTACTATCTGATTGCTGCAAAATTATGTATAAGCGTATGTAATTCTGCTCATTCAAGAAAAGTAAATCCAGATAATGAATATGCTTTAGTTAGTGAAGAATCAGCATGGAAAATGCTTCATAAGTGGTTAGTTTTAAGCCCATTACATGTAGAAAATACTTTTAGAAAATCTCTTGGTTTACTAGTTTATGATAAAAAAAATCTTGATAAAATAATTGAAAGAAGGCATCAAGTAATTAGTCCAATTTTTTCACTGAGTTATGATAAACCTATTAGGATGGAAAGGGCAGCTTTTCAGTATATGTATGATGTGTATGGAGATACTTATTTGGATGCTTATAATAATATTCCTCATGTAGGATATTCTCATCCTAGAGTTGTTTCTTCCGGTAAAAAGCAAATGTCTAAACTTAACACCAATACAAGATATTTGTATGATGTGTTACCAGAATATGCAGAAAAATTGCTTATAAAATTTCCTGATAATCTAAATAAAATATACTTTGTAAATTCAGGGAGTGAGGCTAGTGATTTAGCTATAAAATTAGCTTTTGCACACACTAAGTTGAATAAGGTAATGGTAGTAGAAAACGGATATCATGGTCATACTCAACGAGGAACTGATATAAGCGATTATAAATTCAGCAGTAAGAAAGGAGAAGGACAAAAGGATTATATAATAAAGGCTCCTATGCCTAATATTTTCAATGGTAAATACACTAATGATGATGGTCAAGCAGGAAGAATGTATGCAACTGATGCTATAAAAAATATGAAAAATTCTGGATCATCAGTATCAGCCTTTATTAGTGAGCCAATTTTAGGGTGTGGTGGTCAAGTTATCTTAGCAAAAGGATATTTAAAAGAAATATATTCTGCAATAAGGAGTCAAGGAGGTGTATGTATTAGCGATGAAGTTCAAACAGGTTTTGGCCGTTTAGGACAAAAATATTGGGGTTTTGAGATGCATGATGTAGTTCCAGATATTGTAATTATTGGCAAACCTATGGCTAATGGTCATCCTATAGGGGCAGTAGTTACTACGAGTGAAATAGCTGAATCTTTTAGTCAAGGTGTTGAGTTTTTTAGTTCGTTTGGTGAAAATCCTGTTTCATGTGCAATAGGACTATCAGTATTAGATGTAATAGAAGAAGAAAATTTGCAAGAGAATGCTAAAGTTGTTGGCAGTTATTATATGTCACTTTTTAAAGAACTTCAAAAAAAGCATACTTGTATTGGAGATGTTAGAGGTTCTGGATTATTTATAGGTATAGAAATAGTAAGGGAAAATTCTAAGGAACCAGACACAAAACTTGCTCAAAGAATAAAGAATGAGCTAAGAAATAAGAAGATACTTGTGGGTACTGATGGTCCTTTCAATAATGTGATAAAAAGCAAACCTCCTTTATGTTTTACAGAAGAAAATGCAGAAAGTGTTGTTAGGAATATTGAATTAATTATAAATAAATTATAGTTTTTAGCTAATTATTGAATCCTTAGTATAATTCAGCAAGTAAATTGTTAATTTAGCATCTAATTAGTAAGAAAGTTATTTTATGAAAAAATTTTACTTATTCTTTATTCTCGTTTTTATTTTCCCTAATGATATTTTTTCTCAGAATAACATAAGTGGTAGGATAACTTATGAAATTGTTATAGACTATAATTTAGAAGAGTTTACAAAAACGATTTTACAGACACGTCCTCAAATGAAAGCATTTTTTGATAGGTTGCCTAAAAAAGGAAAATCTTTTTATGACCTTTCTTTTAATGAAAATGCTTCATTCTATGAGGAAAATTTATCAGAAAATGAGCCTCCTCCAAGACATTTGCAATGGATTTTGGGAAGAATGAGCTATGGAAAACCTCCGAAAGCTGAAATTAAAAAAGTATTTATTGATGTGAAAAAAAATAAAAAAATAGAAACGTATGAATTCATGACGAGAAATTTTATGGTGGAATCAGACTTAATTAATTTTTCTTGGAAGATTAATAATAAAATGAAAAAAGTTGGTGAATATGTATGTCTAGGTGCAGAAATTAAAGAGGGTGATGATTATATAATTGCATGGTTTACTTCACAAATTCCTGTTTCTATTGGACCTTTATTGTATAGAGGATTACCTGGAGCAATTTTAGCTATTGAAAAAAATGAAAAGATCATTATTCTAGCAAAAAATATTGATTTAACTAATTTGGATGATATAGGTAAGCTAGGAGCTGGAAAGAAGTACACAAAAGAAAAATTCGGTAGAGTGATCGCAGAGAAAACAGAAGAATTTTTAAAGACTCAAACAGATGGAGTTTCAGGAGCAACAGGAGGAGGTGGAGGTGGTGTTCACAGAAGAATTAGAAATTAGTTTATAATGAAAAGAACTTTATTTGTTTTATTTTTTTTAATTTTTTCATCTTATTCTTATTCTCAGAATGTTTTAAAAGGTAGAGTTATTGATGAAAGCGGTAATCCTATAGAACTTACTACTGTTGTTCTTTTAAATCCTACTGATTCTACTTTAAAATATTTTGGCGTTACAAATAAAGATGGCTATTATCAGATTAAAGCTGTAAAAAATGATAGTTATCTCTTACAGTTTTCATATGTAGGAATGGAAATTTCTAGTGATATGATTACTATTGATCGAAATTCACCCAGTGATTTAGGCGATAAAAAAATGATTCCTTCTGCATTAGAAGAAGTTATCGTTGTTGCAGAAATGGTTCCAATGCAGTTTAAAGAAGATACCTTGGAGTATAACACAAAGGCATTTACGACTAGACCTGGAGCATCTGTAGAAGAGCTTCTTAAAAAATTACCAGGTATAGAAGTAGATGAAAGTGGTAATATAAAAGCACAAGGTGAGGATGTTACAACAGTGCTTGTTGATGGAAAAGAATTTTTTGGAAATGATCCAAAAATTGCGGTAAAAAATTTATCTGCTGAAGCTCTTGATAAGGTTCAGGTATTTGATAGAAAATCTGAAGAGGCTGAGTTCTCAGGAATTGATGATGGTATTAGAGATAAAACAATAAACCTTCTTCTAAATGAAAAACATAAAAATGGTTATTTTGGTGAAATAAAGGCTGGTTATGGAACTCATGATACATACAAGGCTGATGGTAAGATATATCGTTTTTCTAAGACTGTTCAGTCAGCATTTCTTGGGATGTCTAATAATATTAATGAATTTAGTTTTACACATAGAGGTGATAATCAATATGGTCAACAAATAAAGGGTTTGAATACTTCCTCTGCGGGGGGATTAAATCTATCCTATAGTAATGGTAAGACTAATAGGTACTTTTTGAGTTATTTAAAAAATTCTAATAAAAAAGATTTGTTAGAAACCACAGAATCAGAAAATTTTGTAAATGAAAACATATATTATCAAGATCAAGAAGTTGATGAAATGGAAAAAAATAAACCAAATAATATTGATTTTGGTTTAAGACATAATTTTGATAAAAATAATAGACTAATCATTGATGGAGATTTCACTAATGCAAAAAATACGCTAGAAAGATTAGTTAATACAAATACTGAGTTAAATTCATCCAAAGTAAATAACTTAATAAATGATAGTGAAAACATTGGAGATGAATTAAGTTTTGATAGTAGAATTTCCTATATATCAAAATTAAAAGGTGATAAATTACAATTTAAGATAACAACTAATCTTGATTATGAAAAAGATGAATCTAATCTTGATTGGATAAATGATATTACTATATTTTATTCCGAAGATATAACAGTTCAAAATACTAGTTTTCATAGAAATAATTTTACTGAAGTAAATTCATTTAGGACTTCTCCTGCAATTGTTGTACAATTAAATAAACTTTGGTCTGTTGATGGAGGTGTTAGAATAAGTAAGACTAATAGAGAATTAAGTAGAATTGAGGCAAGTGTTTCTTCCAATAATGAAGTTGATAATTCTTTTGAATTTAACACAAATTATGTAAGACCTTTCTTATCATTTAGGAGAGTTACAAATAAAGTTTATGCTAATATTTCATTGGAATTTCATAATATGAATATGGAAAAATTACTTAATGAGAGTTCTTATGGTATAATGAAATATTCTTATTTCTTACCAAGATTTTATTATAGAAACAATTATGCTAGTGGTAGAAAGTTAGATATAAGTTATAGAACCAATTATAGATTACCATCAGTAAACCAACTTTTTCCTATTCAAAATAACCTCAACCAGTTAAATGTATATAAGGGAAATGTTGATTTAAAACCTGAGTATAATCATACTTTAAGACTTACATGGACAGTTTTCGATCAGTTTTCTTTTACTTCCTTTTACGTAAGTCTAAGGGGTAATTATTCAAAAGATAATATTAGTTGGTCTCAATCTATTGATGATAAATTTGTAAGGACTACAACACCTATAAATGTTGATGGTATGTATAATTTTACTTCAAGGATTGATTTTTCAACACCTCTTAGAAAATTAGGTTTAGATATTAATCTAAATTCTGTTGAGTCATGGAGTGAAAATAAAGTGATAATTAATTCATTAGAAAATATAAATACGACACTTAATCATTCTTTAAGATTAAGTTTTGAAAATAGAAATAGGGATAAATGGAGAGTAAATTTTGGAGGTAGATATACTATAACAGATACAAAATTTTCAATTTCTGATAGGAAAAATTATACTCAAAATAGTTTAGGTTATTTTAGTTCTTTAGGTTATACTCCTTCAAATAAGTGGAATTTTGATATTAAAGCTGATGTGACAAATTATAGTTCTCAATCATTTGATGAATCTGTTAATATACCTACGATGGGTGCAAGCCTTAGTTACTTTTTTAGGGAGGCTGAGAAGGCTTCTATTACTTTGTCCGCTTATGATTTATTAAATAAAACTAAAGGATTTCAACAATCAAGTGATGCTAATTCTTTGATGAGAAAAGAATGGAATACTCTAACTCAGTATTTTTTGTTAGAGTTTAGATGGAAGTTTAATCAGACAAATAGAGGACTTAGAAAATAGCTTTATTTTAATCTAAAATAAGTATAAGACCACTATTTTTATTGATTGGAATTGTTTTATCAATTTCAAAAGTATTATAATTTTGTAAACCATCAATATTAGGACTCCTTAAACGTGCTTGTTCTTTCTTAATTCCTAATTCTTTCCAGTCAATTATTAGTTCTATGTTTTCATCTTTATCGGACCATGATCCAATTACAATGAGTACTTTGTCATTGTGTTTATAGATTGTAGATTTGATTTTATTATTATCTATTTTAATGGGCGATTTTTCTACCCAGTAACCCAACATTTCACTATTTTTTATATCAAATTTTTTAAATAAATTCCAAATCGCTCCTGGGTTGTATATGTGATATACTCGAGTAGTCATCCCATATATTAGTCCATGATATGGTCTACCTCCTTTTTCAAGCATTTCACCTGTTAGCCCAAATGGAATCCCAGAGACTTCTGTTAGCCAGTAATCAGGTTCTAAATCATATTGAAAATACTCTCCAAACCATAACCGAGATATATATGGGAAGTGTTCCATATATAAAAATGCACTGTTAATAAATCCATCTCTAATGTTATATTGATTTGCTGAGTGAAGATCAATTACAAATGAATCTCTATGTTTATTAAAAACACTTGCTATTCTTTTTATTGTTGCTCTGCTGAAGGCTATATCGTCTAAATACAGACCATCAATTTTGTTATTTTTTGCAAGCCAGTTTATCCCCTCTATGTAGTAATTTGTCCATCTAGAAGTTCCTTTATTTAGTATTGCAGCATCATTTACTTCGGTAGCATGCCATGCTGAATGATAGTGTGATTTAAAATGTTCTTGTAGCCAGCTATGTCCTCCTCCCTTACCATCATTTAATATTTCATCTCCAAGACTTTTTAGTGCAAACAATTCATGGGCTTTATAGCTGAGTTCTCGAATGGTATTGTAGAGTTTAACTCTAACTCCTTTACTATGTGCCTCTTTTATGTATGCTTTTTGTTTTTCCATGTTGTAGAATGGGTAATTAATGTATGGGTTTATTTCATTAGCATGGTGTACATTTACTATGGTTCCATTAAATTTAATTACTGAATCTACTGGAACATATTTATGTACAAACCTTGTGTTGAAGTGTTCTTTAGTATCAATGGTTTTAAAAGGAGTAATTAAAAATCTAATGTTAAAATTAAGTGTTTCCCCTTTTTGCATAGACCTCTCTCCGCTATAATTTTTTATGTTTACAATACCATCTTCTGATGTGATGTTAATTCCACCTTTATTATTATTATACCATGAATTTGGAAGATTTAATGGCTTTTCCTGGTAAAAATTTGTATTTAGTGGACGTTCATAAGTTTCATCTCTTAGTACGTACTGAAGTCCCTTATTAATGTTTCCTAGCCAGGCACCTTCTTGATGTTTTGTAACATCCCATTTCCATCTAATATTTTCATTAAATTTTCCTCCTTTGAGTCCTAGCCCAAGTATGTATTTAGCAGCTTCTTTTTCCATTGGAATTTGAAGTTTTATGTTTTTGATATCAACATCTTTATTTGCAATTATTTTTATTTTATAATCTAGCATTCCATCGTATTCTAAGATACCTGATATATTCATAGTAAAATCATTAGAAATGTTGGTAGATTTCCAATAAGCACTACTTTTATGAGTTTGATTGATTTTATATGAATTTGTTTTCCACTCTACTTTTAAGTTATTTTTCTTAATAATATCAAACTTTATTGGATGGGCTAGAATATCCTCTTTTTCTTCTTTTAATTTTGTCATTTCTTCAGTGAAATAGGAGAATATATTTTCTGGAAAACCAAAATTATTTAGTTTAATATCTCTACCAAGAATGCTAATTATATTATTAGATACACGAACTGGTGTAAATGGTTTAATGATGAAATCTTTACCTGTTCCTATTGTTGAATTTAACCATCTCATACGAGACATATTTTTAGGGTTATCATCACCATAGTTTGCAATGCCTTTATCAGATACATTTAATTCAACGAAGATAGTATCAGCTGTAAAATTTTTTGGATTAATTATAATTTGACTCATATAAGATCCTTTTTTTGTATTCTTTGGAATTTCTACTCCAAACCAAAGTGCTTGTGTTTTTCTACTATTTACAGATATTGTCTTACTAAACTCTTTACCATTTAAATCTATTCCACCCTTATTAAAACAGGTGATCATTTCTTTCTTGATTTTGTATCCATTTTTGCTTTTAAAATCCAAGAAATTTATGTTGATATCTTCAAGTCTTTTATTTAGTGAAAAAATTCCAATTTGGAATGAATAAAATTCTCCTTTAAAAACATTATCAGATATTCCGTTAATTTTTTTAGTTTCTGAAATCCATCGAAAAGGTAAGAAATCCACCATTTTTATAGGATTTTCTCTATATTCTGGAAATAGATAATAATCTTTTGGATAATTGTTTATGAATTTTGAGACTTCTTTTTTGGTAGCAATTACTTCCATAGGGTAGAAGCTATGGAAGTCATCTATGGACTGCATGCTAATTATTTTTGCTTTTGCAAGATTTGATATAGTTTCTAAACTTAATTCAATCTCTGATAACCAAGATTTATCTAAAGATTCTTTTGGTTTATTGTATGTGAGTTTTGGGTAGTATCCACCTGTTGATGAGTGAGGTAGAAAGTATACATAATATGTATTTGATCCTTTATTTGGTTTAAAAATAAGATGTCCAAATTCGTTATTACTTTCAATGATATACTTTTTGTCAACTACTGTATTTGATTTTGCATCTACAATGATTATATCTTTATCATTGGGATGATCATCTCTTCTTCGCCATGGAATAATAGCTTGCGTTATATTATATAATGTATCTGTTGTCTGTATAACGACTCTGTGATTTCCATAAGATTCAAATGCTTTAGTATAATTTGGGTGATCCCAGTTTCCACTTTCATAGATAAGTTCATAATTAGATGCAGGATTATTTTTTTCACGAAAATTTATTGTTTCTGTATTTTTTTGTGAGCATGAAAATAGAACAATGGTAATTAGAGCAAGTAGTTTTTTGATATGTTTATATGTTTTCAAAATAGTTAATATTCTAACTTGTACATCTGTCCTTTTTCAGTAGGAAATTCTATGTATCCATTTTTGCTTTTAATTTGAACTTGATTTCCATTTACAAAAATTTTTACTGTATTATTAGCACTAATTCTACAATTTTTTCCTGCTTTTGAGAGTATTTCTACTTTTTTTGTAACACCATTTTCCCATTCTAAATTGAGTTCAAAAGCACCACGTGTACATACTCCATAAAATTTTCCTGAATTCCATTCTTTAGGTAATGCTGGTAGCAATTGAATAACGTCTTCATGTGATTGAACTAACATCTCAGAAATAGCAGCTGTTACCCCTAAAGTACCATCTACTTGTAGTGGAGTATAGCATTTTGCAAATAGGGATAGATAGCATTGTTCTTGAAGGTATCCTTTATATATGGAGTTTGCACGATCTCCATTTGAAAGTCTTGCCCATAACGCCATTTTCCAAGCTCTTGAAAAACCTGTTCCACCATCACCTCTCTGCTCAAGCACTGCTTTAATTGGATCTATTAATTCAGGGGTTTTTGTTGTAGAAAGTACATTTCCTGGAAATAATCCATACATATGCGAAAAATGTCTATGTTTATCTTCTAACTGTCCAAGATCTTCCATCCATTCTTGTAAGGTACCGTCTTTACCTACCTGTGAAGGAACTAAGCGTTCTCTAGTATTTAATACTTTATTTGCATATTCTATATCTTTTTTTAGAATTTCTGTGGCCTTTCCATAGTAACTAAATAAGTCTTTTAAAATTTGTATGTCCATGGTGGCTCCCGCAGTTATGGTCGTAAAATAGTACATCCCTGTTACCTCATCATAGAAATATTTATATCCAGGACCTTCAGGGGGATTTTCTGGTGAATTTGATGGATTTGTAACCAGCCATTTTCCATTTGGATGTTCTACAAGAAATCCTATAAAAAAGTCAACAGACCCTTTTATTATCGGATATACTTTTTTTAAAAAATTAATATCTTGGGTATATAAATAATGTTCCCATAAATGTGTTGTGAGCCATGCTCCACCAACGGTAAATGTTCCCCATGTAGGTCCATCCATTGGTGCTGCTACACGCCAAATATCTGTGTTTTGGTGAAATACCCATCCTTTTGACCCATAATGTTCTTTTGCAACTTCAGATCCTTGGTCAGTAAGTTCTTCGATCATTTTAAATAATGGTTGGGTTAATTCAGAGAGATTGGATGCTTCTGCTGGCCAGTAATTCATTTCGGTGTTTATATTGGTTGTGTACTTAGAATCCCACGAAGGATTCATATCTTCATTCCATATTCCTTGTAAATTAGTGGGCTGTGTTCCAGGTCTACTTGAAGAAATTAATATATACCTACCAAACTGATAAGATAAGGATGCCATTTGTGGATCTGGATCTTTTTGTATACTTATCATTCTTTCATCTGTAGGAAGAAAAGAAGTAGGAGTAACTGGTAAGTTTAAGCTTACACGATTAAATAGATTTTGATAATCTTCTATAGACCTTTCTCGTATTGTCATATAATCTTTGTCTTTTAAATTGTTTAAGTAATTTTGAATACGGATTTTTTCATTTCCACTGACGTCTTTATAATTATTAAAATTTGTCGCAGCTGCAAAATAAATGGTTACAGAATTAGCGTTATTAACATAGATACGTGTTCCTTCTCTTTCTATTTTTCCACCTTCAGAGTGTATTTGTGCTCGTGCTTCGTATCTAAGTTTTCCATCTATTCCTAGATAGTCAGCAGATTTTCCAGTAAGAATTAACTCATTTTCATCTTCTCCATCCATACGAAAATAGTCTGTTGCATAATTAGAATGTGCACTATTTCTTACTCCTCTTAATTCGGCTTCAAAACTGATCATTCCTGGTTCACTCGCAGTTAATTTAATAGCAATCGTTTGGTCTACATGTGAAGAAAAAACTTCTCTTAGGTAAGTAACACCATTGATTGTGTATTCTACACCTGTAATACCTTCGGAGAGATCTAACCATCTCTTGTAGTTTTTTGATTCTTGATCCTCATTAAAAAATAGATGCAGATTAGCGAGAGACTGGTATTTTTGTTGTTCAACAGGATAACCCATTAAATGTCTACCAAATAGTTTATGTGCTTCAATAGGTTTTCCTTCGAAAATAAGATTTTGTATTTTAGGTAATACTTTATAACCTCCTTTTACTACTGTAGAATAGGGACCTCCTGACCAGTACGTATCTTCATTTAATTGTATTCTTTCTTCTTTAACACCTCCAAAAACCATGGCACCAAGTCTCCCATTTCCTACGGGTAGTGCCTTTTCCCATTCTTCTGCTGGTTTAGTGTACCACATTAATGTAGAAGGATTAAAAGATTTTTTTACGATGCTCTCGGTTACTGGACTTAAAAATGTAGAATTATCTATATTTTGTGTTTCTTCATCATTTTTGCAAGAAATTAATACAATACAGAAAAAAAGTATCGCTCTCATATTTAAATGGTTTATGTTGTTATCAAATTTATGATTTAAAATCATTATATCAATATTTTAATTTTAATCTGAAACTGTAATTACATAGTCTCCATTATTCAATCTGAATTTTCCACTTTTTAGACCATTGATATTTTTTACTTCGATATTGTTTGATCTGATTATTATTTGTTGTGAAGAAGAAACTGGTAATGAGACATTAGCAATGCTGCCTTTGGGAATTGTTATTTCATAACGATATGATTCTGAGGATTCTTTTTTCCAATTAGATATAATTTTTCCAAAAGGGGAGTTATAGGTAGAGTTTACATGATCAAGTCCTTTTGGTGTTGAAGGATTTAAAATAAATTCTTTAAACCCAGGATGTTTTGGGTCAGGTCGTATTCCACCTAACCAACGGTAATACCACTCTGTTACTACTCCAAACATAGGATGGGAGTTTGAAAAATAGTTATCACTTTCTTTCCAAGTTTCCCAAATTGTAGTAGCTCCCTGATCTATCATATATCCCCAGCCTGGATATTCTGTACTGTTTACAACATTAAAGACAGCTTCAGGAGATATGTGTTTGGAAAGTGTTTCTAGTATGTATTTGGTTCCAAAAATACCCGTGCTAAAGTGTGCTGAAGGACCATTTTCTACAGCTTTTAATAGAGAATCTTTTGCGGCTTCAATCTCATTATTAGGGATAATATGATGATAGAGTAATGAGGAGAATAAAGTTTGACGATTAATTTTTTCTTTAACTGGCTGATCCCAGAATTTAGCTTTTATTATTTTTTCAAGTTTTTGGGATAGATTATCGTATCTTTTTTCATTTAGTTTATTATCCATTAACGAGGAAAATAGTTTCATAATACGAGCAGACTGGAGATAGTGCAGTGTGCCTGTTAATTCTACAGGAACAGGCTCCAATGATTCGTGATCACTCAGGCCTTTATCAACAATACCATCGGGATGAATTCTTGCCGCTTTGTCCATCCAATCATTGTTTAGTGTATATAGTTCTTTAATAATTTCTGTGTCGTTATAGTATAGGTATAGGTAGTACTGGGTTATAAGGAATGCTGATTCCCAACTTAGTCCACAATATTTTATTCCTACAAATGGAGCAGTATCAATAAATATAGAGTCATTCATTGCATCCACCCAATCGTATATGGTTTTACGGTAAAATGATTGCATATCGAAATTATATATAAAAGATTCACTAGTAGCATTTAAATCTCCACCATATCCAAATTTTTCTCTTGCTGGACAGTCAGACTGTACGCTAATAAGATTTGCTAAGAATGTTCTCTTAGCTGCTTTTTGTATTGAATTTAATAGCTCTGAAGAAGAAGAGAAACTACTTTCATTAGTCACGTTAGAATGTATAGATAGTCCAATGATATCTGATATTTCAGGTTTTTTCTTTAGACCATCGATATCCATATACCGATAGGCATGGTAGGTAAATTCAGGTCTGTACCATGTGCTTATATTCTCACCGATTATGTAGCTGTCTGTCTGCCATGCAATTTCAGGAGCTCCTGGACCGCCAGTACCTTTATTTTTGATTTGTCCAGTTACGGCAGTCATAGTATTCAGTGTTCCATCGTTATAAATTCTTTCACCAAATCTAAAAGTAATGGTATCACCTGTGTTTCCAGATATCTTTATTTTGTAGGTACCAGTAAAATTTTCACCCATATCAACAACCCATACTCCTTCTCCAGAAGAATAGATATCTTTAGGGGTTATCTCTTTAGTTATTTGAACGGGTGGGAAGAAGGTTTTTTCAAGTTTTCCACCAGGAGAATCGCTTACTTGCACATTTTTCCAAGAGGAATCATCAAAACCTGGAGCACTCCATTTTTTTATTTCTTTTCTTGCATCATAGTATGTACCTATATAAACGCTGTTTTTTATTATTGGTCCATAAGCATATTTCCATGAGGAATCAGAAACTATTTCTACGGATTCCCCATCGTTATACGTAATAATTAGTTTTGATATAAAGCTAGGTTTTCCAACGTTGATCTCCTTTCTTAAATTTATTCTACCCCACATTTTAAGTGGAAGGGGATTGTAAAAACCGTTTCCAAGGGATACCCCTAAACAATTTTCACCATTTTTAATGAGTGAAGTAACATCGTATTCGCTATAATATATTTTTTTTGTGTAGTCAGTCCATGCTGGATCTAGCACATTTTTTCCTACTCTTTTTTCATTTATCGTGGCAATGTAATAACCAGCGGAAGTAATGTAAAGTTTTGCATTTTTAATAGAGTTATCTACTCTAAACTCTTTTCGAAAAAGAGGAGATGGGTCCTCTAAGTAGAATAAGGAATCAGTTTCTGGCAATTTTCTACTATCTTGAATCCATTTTATATTACCATCATTGAAAACAATTTCTTCTTTTATTTTTTTTACTTCAGAGCATGAAAATGTGAGAATAGCAGCTACTAATAAAAGATTTTTAATATGAGTCATTATGAATTAATTTATAGTAAAGTAATTAATTTCAATATAATGATAGTTTTTAATTATAGTAAAATGGAAATAAATGTTTTTCTTTTTATTGATACATAAAAAAAACCCAACGTTTGGTTGGGTTTTTAATATTATAAGTTGATAATTTTTAGTCTTGTAGAGACATCATCATTCCAGTAGCATCAAAGTAATCTCCTGTAGTAAGAATTAAACCATTTGCGTCAAAATCCCAGTAATGATAAGACCTTAAATTTATAGGTTTTTGAGTTGCAGTATGCGTAGCTGTCCATACTCCATATACTCTAACACTTCCATTTGTGTTACCTAATGAATCACTTCCTGGTAACCAGTAAGTAGCATTAAAATCCATATTTTCAAATTCATCTTGATATCCTTTAATATCGTTAATAAAGCCATCTTTATCTTGCATTTCTGAACCATATCTTGGGGGTTCATGTTGTAAGTCATCTGAAAGTAAAGCAATTTGAGATTCTAAATCTTCAACTTCATGCAGTTGCATAAACTTTTGAGCAACTTCTAAATTTGCTGCATAATCTTCATTTGTGTTTTGATCATGATCACTAGCTGCTTTACCATTATTTTCTCCCTCAGCTGTGTATAAGTATGCTATGCCAAAACCTACTAAAAAAGCTACTAAAGTCATTAAATTAATATTTTTCATTGTAAATAAATTTATAGTTTTAAAAAATTAAAGCTCAAGATTAACTATAAATCGTTAACATTTTGTTCTTTAAGAATATTATTTTGAAATTTTAGTTATTTAATAGAGACCATAAATTAATAATCTTAAAAAATTTATTATATTCATTATATGGTAAAGAGATTATTTGTTTTTCTTATTACTTCTACATTTCTTTTCTCATGTGAGATGTTTATTCCTGACTTTTCAAAAGAAAATCCAAATGTTATTTTATTTTTTGTTGATGATTTAGGATATGGAGAATTAGGAGTTTATGGTCAGAGAATAATTCAGACAAGAAATATTGATGCTTTAGCCAATAATGGAGTGTTATTTACTCAATTTTATTCAGGATCACCTGTTTGTGCTCCATCTAGAAGTGTTCTATTAACAGGAATGCATTCGGGTCATACTTACATAAGGGGTAATCATGAATGGGGTGAAAGGGGTGATGTGTGGAGTTATGAAAAGATGTTTGAAGATCCTAATTTAGAGGGTCAATATCCCATTAAACAAAGTACTATAACTTTAAGTAAAGTGCTGTCAGAAGGTGGATATAAGACTGGTATGGTTGGGAAATGGGGTCTTGGTGGACCAAACTCAACTTCTGTACCTACAACTATGGGATTTGATTATTTTTATGGTTACAACTGTCAGAGAATAGCACATAATCTATATCCTCCGCATTTATGGGAAAATGAAAATAAAATACTCTTAGATAACAAATTAGTGTCGCCTAGAACAAAACTGGATGAAGGTGCTGATCCATATGATGATAGTAGTTATGACTTATTTTTTCAAAATGAATATGCACCAGATCTTATGCATCAGAAGGCATTAGAATTTATAAATGAGAATAAAAATGATCCTTTTTTTCTTTACTATGCGTCTCCATTACCTCACGCTCCTCTACAAGTTCCTAAGCCACTAATAGAAAAGTATAAAAATCTAATTGGAGCAGAAGAACCATACCTTGGAGATAAGGGCTATTTCCCTCATAGAAATCCAAAAGCTGCTTATGCTGCTATGATTGAATACATTGACATTCAGGTTGGTGAAATCATTCAGAAATTAAAGGATGAAGGGATATATGAAAATACAATCATTATGTTTACAAGCGATAATGGTCCAACTTATGCAGGTGGCGTTGATGCTAATTATTTTAATAGTACTGGAATTTTTCAAAATGATAAAAGTAGAATGAAAGGGTATACTTATGAGGGTGGAATAAGGGTACCATTTATTGTCTCATGGCCAGAAAAAATAAAAAATAATAGAGTAGAAAATGAGATTTCTGCTAGTTATGATTTATTTCCTACTATATGTGATATGATTAAAATTCCTTATCCTAAGACCCTTGATGGAATCAGTTTGAAACCGACAATATTAAATGAAGGAAATCAAAATCATCATGAATATTTATATTGGGAATTTCCTGCATATAATGGTCAACAGGCCATAAGATTAGGGAAATGGAAAGCAATTAGAAATAATATTTTTAAAGGAAACAAATCCATTGAATTGTATGACTTAGAAAAGGATTTAAAAGAGACTAATGATTTGGCAGATTCTAATCCAACTATTATTAAGAAAGTTGAAGAAATATTTCTTAGAGAACATGTTAAGTCAGAGATAGATAGATTTAGGCTAGGTTACATTGATGAAGAATAAATGAATATTTTTTTTACATACATTTTTGCAATTTTATTATCTTTTTTCTTACCTAAGAATAATGAATGGGAATATCTATTTAATGGTAAGAACTTGGATGGATGGAAAATAAAAATTAGAGGTCATAAATTAGGTGACAATTTTAATAATACGTTTAAGGTGAAAGATGGAACGTTGAAGGTTTCGTATGAAAATTATGATTCTTTTGACGACAAGTTTGGTCATATTTTTTTTACTAATAAAAAATACAAAAATTATCATTTAAGTCTAGAATACAAGTTCAGTGGCAATCATTTAAAGGGTGCTCCAGGATGGTCAATAAAGAATAGCGGAGTAATGCTTCACTGTCAAGATCCTGAAACCATGTTAATTGAACAAGATTTTCCGGTTAGTGCAGAAACTCAATTATTGGGAGGATTAGGAAAAAATAAAAGAACTACTGCTAATATTTGTACGCCTGGAACAGATGTTGATATTAATTTAAAAAAAGCAAAAGCTCATTGTATTAATTCAACTTCAAAAACTTATCATGAAGATGACTGGGTGAAAGTTGAAGTAATAGTTTATTCTGACTCATTAGTTCATCATGTTATCGATAATGATACAGTTTTAACTTACACAAATATTAGGGTAGGAGGAGATAACGTTCCAAGTAACTATATAAATAAAATAGGTAATCCTTTAAAAGAAGGCTATATTTCTTTACAATCTGAAGGTCATCCTGTAGAATTTAGGAACATAAAAATTAAGACAAATGAATAATTTGATTGTTTTTTTTCTATTGATATTAATTTCTATTTTTTCATGTAAATCAGTTAGTGATGACTCACATATTAAAAGTAATCATCAGTGTATGCCAACAACTTTAGAAAGATTTTCTCACTTAGATAGTGTAGTAAATGGAACTCAAAATTCTAAAGAAGGAATGGTCTTTATTCAGGGTGGAAATTTTGAAATGGGATCAGATGGTAACATCAAAGTTGACGGTGAGAAAGGCTATGTTGGAAGTGATGAATTTCCTAAACATCAAGTTAAAATAAATTCTTTTTGGATGGATGCGACGGAAGTAACTAATATACAGTTTAAGGCTTTTGTTGACGCTACAGGTTATGTTACTACAGCGGAAATTGCTCCTAATTGGGAAGAAATTAAAAAATCATTACCACCAGATACACCAAGACCACCCGATAGCGTATTAGCTCCTGCTTCCTTGGTTTTTATTCAAACAGATAGTCCTGTTTTACTTCAAGATTATTCTCAATGGTGGAGATGGACAATAGGAGCTCATTGGAAACATCCATTTGGACCTGGAAGTAATATTGAAGGAAAAGATGATTATCCTGTTGTACATATAAGTTGGGATGATGCCCAATCTTATTGTAAATGGGCAGGAAAACGTTTACCTACTGAGGCAGAGTGGGAATATGCCTCTAGAGGAGGTCAAACAAATCAAATTTATAGTTGGGGAAATGAACATATTAATAAAGGGATTTCTAAGGCGAATAGTTGGGAAGGTGATTTTCCTTATAATAATGAACTTAATGATGGGTATTTATATTCAGCTCCAGTAAAATCATATCTCCCAAATGGTTATGGACTTTACGATATGGCTGGAAATGTTTGGGAATGGTGTCAGGATTGGTATCATATAGATTACTATAAAATGATTGCAAATGAAATTTCTAATAACCCAAATGGACCAAATGTAAGTTATGATCCTGATGAACCTTATATAAAAAAGAGAGTTATGAAAGGGGGGAGTTTCATGTGTAATGATTCTTATTGTAGTGGTTATAGAAATTCAATGAGAATGAAAAGTAGTCCTGATACAGGATCTTTACATACAGGATTTAGAACTGTTATCGATGTAGTAAGTCCTTAATTTTAATAACATTAGGATTAATATTATTATTAATTCTTAACTTTAGTAGAAATGGAGAAAAATATTTCAAACATAAGTTTTTTAGTTGTTTTAGTATTTACTCTATATATCTGGTTGTTTGTTGGAGAAAAAGATAATTCTTATAAAATTATTAAGCCTGTAAACTATGATTTAGTGATAAAAAATGGTTTAATTTATGATGGTTCTGGTCAAAAGCCTTTTATTGGAGACGTAGGAATTAAAGATGATAAGATAGAATATGTTGGAGAATCAAAATATTTAGTTTCTAAAAATATAATTTTTGCAAATCAAAAAGCTGTATCTCCTGGTTTTATTAATATGCTTAGCTGGGCAGTAGATGATATAATAATTGATGGAAGATCTCAGGGTGATATTAGACAAGGGGTTACTTTAGAGGTTTTTGGTGAAGGTGTTTCAATGGGTCCTTTAAATGTTGAAATGCAAAAAAACAGAGAAGCAAATGGTCTTGGTGTTGGAGATGCTGGTTATGAGCTAAATTGGGTGACTTTAGGAGAATACCTACAATTTTTAGAAGATAAGGGTGTTTCAACAAATGTTGCATCTTTTGTTGGAGCGACAACTTTAAGAGTACATCAGATCGGGTATGATGATAGGCCACCTACGGAAATGGAATTAGATTCTATGAAAATGTTGGTGAGGCAGGCAATGGAAGAAGGAGCACTAGGAATTGGATCATCTCTGATATATGCTCCAGCATTTTATGCTTCAACTGATGAATTGATAGAGCTTTGTAAAGTGGCCTCTGAATACGGAGGCATGTATATTTCTCATATTCGAAGTGAGGGAAATAGATTTCTTGAAAGTGTTGATGAATTAATAAGAATTTCTTCTGAAGCTAATATAGATGCTGAAATTTATCACTTAAAAGCTGGTGGAAAAGATAATCACTATAAGTTAGATATGGTTATTGATAAGGTTGATTCTGCTAGGTCAGCAGGTTTAAATATTACTGCTGATATGTATACATATACTGCAGGTGCAACTGGGTTAGATGCTTCAATGCCACCATGGGTACAAGAAGGTGGGTATTCAGAGTGGAAGAGAAGACTTCAAGATCCAGATATTAGAGCAGGAGTAATTAATGAAATTAATACCCCAACAGATGAATGGGAAAATTTATACCTACAAGCTGGTTCAGCTAAAAATATAATTTTAATTGGTTTTGCTAATCCTGATTTAAGATATTTAACAGGAAAAACGCTAGATGAAGCATCTCAAATTTTAAATAAAGATCCAGTTGAGACAATGATAGATTTAGTTATTGAAGATGGAAGTAGGGTTGCAACTGTTTATTTTATTATGTCAGAAGAAAATATAAAGAAAAAAATTGCTTTACCATGGATAAGATTCGGTTCTGATGCAGGCTCAATGACTCCTGAAGGTAAATTTTTAGAATCTAACACACATCCTAGAGCATACGGAAATTTTGCTAGGCTATTGGGTAAATACGTTAGAGATGAAGGAATAATTCCACTTGAAGAAGCAATAAAAAAATTAACATCAAATCCAGCAAAAACTTTAAAAATAAAAGGTAGAGGAATGCTTAAAAAAGGATACTATGCTGATATAGTAATATTTGATCAAAACACAATACAAGATTATGCAACTTTTAATCAACCCCATCAGTTTAGCACTGGGGTCAATCATGTAGTTGTAAATGGAGAGCAGGTTTTTAAATATGGAAATCATACAGGCGCTACTCCAGGTAGATTTGTGAAGGGACCTGGGTATAAGGATTAATTTTTATTATGCTAAGTAATAGTTGGTTTAAAAAGTATTTACTTCCAGGGTTTATTTTTCAATCTTTAGTAATTGGGGGTGGTTATGGTACAGGAAGAGAACTTGTCGAGTTTTTTCTTTTATTGGGACCGAAAAATGGCATTTTAGGTATGATTGTTTCCACGATTATTTGGTGTGTTGTTTTAGCTTGTACATTTGAATTATCACGTCAATTTAGATCTTATGACTATAGATCTTTTTTAATAAAAATTTTAGGTAGAGGATGGATCTTTTATGAAATAACGTATTTAATTGGTCTAGTTTTAGTGATATCTGTCTTAGGTTCAGCCTCAGGAAATTTAGTTATGGAAGTTTTAGATTTACCCACATTTGTAGGTACAATAGCTATGATATTAATGGTTGGGGTATTGTCTTTTTTTGGTAGTAGAATCATAGAAGTTTTTTTATCTTATTGGTCAATTTTTCTCTATCTAGTATTTATAATATTAGTTATTTGGATTAATTCAATATATGGAAATCAAATATCAAATAATTTTTCTTTGACAGAAGAACCTGCTTCTTGGTTAAAAAATGGTATAATGTATGCAGCTTATAATGTAGGGCCTGTTGCAGCTATTTTGTTTTGCTTAACAAGTATAAAAACAAGAAAAGAAGCTCTTATATCAGGTGGTTTAGCAGGTATTATAGCTATCATTCCTGGTTTTATGATTTTTTATAGTTTGGTAAGTTTTTATCCTAATATTAATCAAGAAACTATTCCTACTAATTTTTTATTAGATAAGATTGGTTCAACTTCTTTTAAATTTATTTTTCAATTAATTCTTTTCGGTACTTTTATTGAAACGGGAGTTGGTTTAATACATGGATTTAATGAGAGAATTTCTAATTGGCTAAAGAGTGATAGGGGTCAAGAATTATCTAGAATTAGTCGTTTTATTATTAGTATTTTATTTTTAATAATATCCATTTTTATTGCTGAAAATTTCGGGTTGGTAGATTTAATTAAAAATGGATATGGTACACTCACCTGGGCTTATTGGATTATTTTTGTTATTCCAGTCATATTTGTTGCTTTTAAAAAGATGTTTTGAAAAATAGATTCGCAAGATGAAGGAGAAACATATTTTGTCAGTTTTATTATTTTTTTTGTTGATATTATCTTGTGAGAAATCAGATATAGGGAAAGGTGTACCAAAATGCATTAATGATATGATTGATGATATTGAAAAAGAAGAAGTAAGAAATCCTCCTGCAAAAGTTTGGAAATGGGAAGTTGATGGTAGTACTTATTATTATATAACTTCTGATTGCTGTGATCAGTATAATTATTTATATGATGAGAATTGCAATGTAGTATGTGCTCCAGATGGTGGATTTACAGGTAATGGTGATGGTAATTGTCCAGTTTTTATTGAACAAATAGTAAGTACGTTAATTTGGAAAGATAGTAGAGACTAATTATTCTATGGAAATAATGAGGTAATCGTTGCCTTATCTGGAATACTTAGGATTTTTTCTACATAGTCTTGATACAGTTGGTGACCAATAGGAAGCTGTGCTTTAATTTCAGAAGGAGTTCCTATGATAAATTCTTCATTTCCTGATATATCTTCTCTTTTTTTACCTGCAGTGATATAATAATCCCACTCCGAAAGAATTAACCAGTAAGCATATTCTTGAGTTATAACCTTATAATACACTTCTATGTCGTCTTTTTTTATATCTTCATATGAAGAGACATCATAAATACCTTGATCTATTGCTTCTTGTGTTGCTAAAGATAAAGCAGAAGTGGAATTCATATAATCCCAATCTTCTATATATGCTAGATGTAATATTACATTAGTAACCGTATGTAAAAGATGTTCTATCACTTCACCAATTTGAGACTTTCCTCCCTTTTGCATTTCCCATATATAATCCGTTGCATTATCTTGATAAGGAGCTGGAGGAGATCCACGTGCGTAGTTTTCATTATTTTCAAAAGAAGCTTCTACGCCAACTCGTTGATAGACATACTTATTTTTTGAAGTTGATAAATATTTTGAACGCATATCTTGATCAATCTTAGCATTGTCAGCGAACATCTCTTCATAAGTTTTACTTACATTATTTAAAAAATCAGAACTTACATCTTCCTTAGCGAAGATTCGTAAATCATATGTATCTATATAATCTGTAAATTGAATGTTTTCTAAATCTGAATGCTTATCACAAGCTGATAAAATCAGGAATGAAAAAAGTAAAGAAATAAATATTATTTTTTTAATAAAAAATATTTTCATATTGTGAATGTATAAACATCTGTTTGAAATTCAAAATCATTGAAAATAAAGGGTATTTATTGTTTATTTAAATATTCTTTTTTTTATTGTTTATTTAAATATTCTTTTTCCTAAATCTAGAATAGAAATAAAAATAGAAACAATTGATATTAAAGCTAATATGTATTTAAATGTTTCTGAGGATTTAGTATAGTTTATCCAATAATACAAATAACTAATTGAAAGAGGTAGAATTAAAAAAAATAATCGTTTTTCATATTTTAAATCTACAACTATCCAAAAAAAATTTAAAAGGGGAGTAATTATAGATTAGGAATATTTTTGGAAAAATGAATTATCTAATAACATTTACTGTTGGTTTGAATGGGCGGACACTTTACATCCCCATATGAACAGAAAACACAACAATATTTTCCTTTTGGTTTTAATAAAGATTTACATGAGTTGCATTCATAAAAAAATTGGCAACTGTTTTTATACATTTTTTCTTGTTTCTTAAAACCACAATTTGGACATGTGATAGTTGAATAAAGTTCTATATCTAACATTTTTTTACTGCTGGTTTAATTAAATCAAAAATTGATACTATAGGCATTAAAAATAGTGTTATATAAAATAATTGTCTACTCCAAGAGAATGTCCAAAATATATATAAGACAAATAAAATCAAAACAGGACTTAATACACTTAATAATCCACGAAAATGATTTCTGTGTTGATACCAAGAGTAAATATTTGAAAGTAAAACAATAATTGTAAAAAAAGGAAGTAGATAATTAATAGCAATACCCTCAAATGTAGATAAAAAACCTAAACCCAAAGCAGATACTAATGATATGAGAGCTGGGAAACAGGCAGGGCAACTTAAAGCAG
>Ga0310123_10000365_pt1 | contig 40710 bp, 32 predicted proteins | sample CB6_AW_1057_MG_FD_203505 | JGI IMG/M metagenome (GOLD analysis project Ga0310123, IMG submission 203505) | Marine microbial communities from Western Arctic Ocean, Canada - CB6_AW_1057 | ecosystem: Environmental > Aquatic > Marine > Oceanic | place: Canada: Western Arctic Ocean | collected... | reverse complement strand
GTCTCGGAATAAAACATCCTTCGACAAAAGGCGGTGAGTGCCAATAATCACTTCAATTTTTCCTGCCGCAAGTTCGACAAGCAATGACTTCTGCTCAGGTTTCGTACGAAATCGACTTAACATCTCAATTCGTATCGGAAATGCGGCAAAACGCTCACGAAGGGTCCTGTAATGCTGAAATGCGAGTACCGTCGTGGCCGTCAACAGCGCAACCTGTTTACCGTCCATCACTGCTTTAAACGCCGCGCGAACCGCAACTTCTGTTTTTCCATACCCAACGTCGCCGCACAAAAGACGATCCATTGCTGTCGCCTTTTCCATATCGAACTTTATTTCAGTAACCGCTGTCTGCTGGTCGGGGGTCAGCGCGTACTCGAACGCGTCTTCAAACTCTTGCTGCCAGTGCGTGTCCGCATTAAACGCATGCCCAGGTAATGCATGGCGTGCCGCATAAAGTTTAAGTAATTCTCCAGCCATATCACGCATCGACTTCTTGACACGTGTCTTAGCTTTTTCCCATGTTGAGCCGCCGAGTCGATCGAGTGTCGGATTTGATGCCCCTGTGTATTTCTGTAAAAGATCCAACTGTTCGACAGGCACGAACAGCTTGTCGTTAGACGCATAGCGGAGCTCCATAAACTCGTGCGCCGCTTGATTACGATTAACAGCTAATTGGCGTAGCCCAACGAATGCACCAATACCGTGTTCGACGTGTACGACTCGATCGCCAACTTTAAGATCACGAAAATCCGACAAAAAAGATTTTGCTACAGATCGTTTCTGACGACGAACCAAGTGCTCGTTTTCAAACAGGTCACCTTCGGCATAAACCTGAAAGGCGGCATCGGGTAACCGAAACCCTCGTGTCAGCATTCCTGTCGTGACAAGAAGCGCCGCTACGTAAGTACCTTCTTGCTGCCCAAGCCGCAACGCCACCAATCCGTGCTCTGCGAGTAACTCAATAATCCTGTCCGCACGACCATCCGTTTCGGCCACAAACACCATCGTGTCCCCGCGCTCTCGACCTCGCTGAACATCTTTAACCCACTCTTGAAGGCGGCCGTGATACTCGGTGACGGGCTGGCAGGAAACGTGACGCGCCGTCATTGACGCATCGGTGTTAGATACAACCGAACCGACCGCAAGCGACTCGAAGGTCGGTGCCCGATCAAACCATCTCGTTGCTTCGTCAGTGCTGACTTGAAGAGCCTCCGGCTCGAGCACCACCTCGCCTCGCGCGAGCGCGTCGGTGTAACTACTTTGAAACTGTTCGGCCACACGCGACAGTTGTTCCGTTATTTCAGAAGGCTCCGAAACTATGAGGTGTCCGCCAGCGTGTTGGACATAATCTCGGAAGGTAGCCTGACGATTAACTGACCCTAGATCATCAGGCACCAGTTCCAATTGGTCGCTCAAAGGTTGAATGGACACCCGGTCAAGGGTTGCGATCGACCGCTGCGTACTCGGATTGAATCGGCGCAGAGATTCGATCGTGTCACCAGCGAATTCAATTCTGACTGGTTCCGTATCTCCTGCCGGAAAGATATCAACAATGCCACCCCGCGAACAAAACTGGCCGTGAGAATCTACGGGGTCAGTCCTAGAAAACCCTATCTGCATTAATCGATCGATTAGTTCTGTTGGAGACACCGTCCCGGATGAACGTAAATCGATAACCGCCTCGAGCATACGACCAGGCGGACTAAGCCGCGGAAGCACCGCGGCTACTGAAGCGATCACAAGACGGGCTCGGCGCTGCGCCAGTGCAGCTAACGTCCGGCCACGTGCAGCCGTAACCTCAAAATGTGGTTCGATTTCTCGATACGGGTCGACTTCGTACGAGGGAAATGGCAGTATTCGTCGATTTGCCTCAGATTCAGCGAAACCTGACAGAGCACCCAAAAAAAATCGCCCGTCCGCCGCTAAGCGCTCAATGTCACGGTCAGCCGGCACTATCAATATTACTGGCGCCTCGGAAGCAAAGACGGCCGCTGCAAATAGCTGAGCTGTAGGCGTCAGCCCGGTAATTGATAAAGGGCTCCCAGACGGACCACGTCTGAGTCCGCTTTTTAGGGCGGTTGTTTGTAGCAAAGAACGAAGCGCGAGTGACGGAGTGTCAAGTGACACAGAACATCGGATTACGCTGGTACCGAGCCGTTCAGTTTAACAGTTGCGCACCTGTTGGGGTTTCACCGACGGCCACCTTTAGATAACTACGTGATTCGTATATTGGAACTAAATATCCATCTGTGTTCAGGGCGATAAATACCGGCGTCTTTAGTCTGAGATTTCACACGGAAGGTATAGAGCAGGCGATGATAGTCGTACTGGAAACCTTCACGGGTATGTGCCGCAACGTCTAGCTTGTAAGTGCCTTCAACAAGGTCAAGACGATCGATAAGAAACTTGACTTCACCGGTTCCCACAAGTTCAACCGGCTTGTATTCCTCGATGTCAGTGTTTGTTCCGTAGCAACAAGTTCCTTCGGCATTAAAGATACTTATGCCGAACACAAAATCCGTAACAAGTTTTGTTGTACTAACCTCAAGCCTGATAACAAGTTGATCCCCGCTATGGAATATATGTGCCTCGTTTTCCTCGTGTTCAAGTGTTACGCGATCGATCGTAACTGGACCTGATCCCCAACGTCCCTGTGTCGCACGAAACATGTCATCAGGTGGTTCATCATTACTGACCGGTTGGTCAGCAACGACAACAGGAACTTCACCTTTCGCACTCACGGCTATTTGAAGTTTTCTGTCGCTTTCTGCCAAAACGCGTTCTTCGGCTTTTTCGACATCAGTGGTATAGGCATGAACTACCCTTCTGGGGTCGCCCGTGCCACACACTTTGCCTCCATCGAGCCAAACAGCTTCGTCACAATAACGCTCGACCATGCCCAACCCATGCGTTACAAGCACGATGGTCTTTCCCCGTCTCTTAAACTCCGCAAATTTGTCCAAGCACTTCAGGCTAAAACCTTCGTCACCGACGGCTAGCACCTCATCAACCAACAGAACGTCAGGGTTTACATGGACAGCGACAGCAAAACCCAATCGCATATACATCCCTGATGAATAAGTTTTCACCGGCGCATCAATAAAATCCTCAAGTTCGGAAAACTCAACGATTTCATCAAAACGTTTCCTAATTTCGCCCGTAGTTAATCCAAGCATCACACCGTTGATGAAAACATTCTCACGACCAGAAATTTCAGGATGAAACCCAGCGCCAAGTTCAATGAGCGCTGAAATACGTCCGCCAACTTCAACCATGCCTGTGGTTGGCTTTGTAATTCCTGCAATTAACTTCAAGAGTGTGCTCTTTCCCGAACCGTTGCGACCAATCAAGCCAAGAGTAGAGCCCTTCGCCACCGTCAAGGAAACAGCATTAACAGCATGAAACACTTCGTCCGGGCTCAATTCACTCGCAAGATTCCCTTTGAGTAAGGCACTCTTTAACGTCGAGAACTGCCGCCGGTAAGCGTATTTACGGTACAGCTTCGAAGCGTTGGTAATTGTGATAGCTGCGTGGCTCACACTTCCTCCGCGAAGGAATCACGTAATCGATCAAAAAGGGCATACCCAATGAAAAACATTCCGACAGACAGAATTGCTGTGAAAAGAAGCCATTTCCAGTGCCCATACGGACCATCCCAAAACAATATTTCCTGATACGAGATAACGAGGTGTGAAGCTGGGTTAGCATCCATCAATAATTTGCCAAGTGGTGGCAGTTCAAAAAATATTGGCCCTCGCTCTGCCATCATCGTCCACGGGTACAAAATCGGTGTCGCAAAGAACCACAGTGTCAACCCATTTGAAAGTAAATCCTTGATGTCACGAAAGTGAACCGTGAGAGCCGCAAGGCCAAGACCAAACCCAAGGGACATCAAAAACTGAACTGCGACAACGACCGGAAACCAAAGTAGTTCACCTACTGTTGGTAATCGAGAGGCAAAGAAAACCAGCGCAAGAAATAAGATTGGTAGGGCCAGAAAAAAATGGACCATGTTCGCGATCACCGCGACAATCGGAAGAACTTCAGCAGGAAACAACACTTTTTTTATGAGGTTGCCGTTCGCAAGCAACGAGTTCGATGCTTCTGTTAGAGACGAAGAAAACCACGTCCACGGCAGAAGTCCACAAAAGAGAAACAGCGCGTAGTTTTCGTCAATGCCTGGAAACCGCCCCGGGAGTACGACAGAAAACACAAAGGTGTAGACCATTAACAGCAGTAACGGATTCGCGAAAGACCAAAAAACCCCCAGAACCGAACCTCGATAGCGGGCCTTGAGGTCACGCATCACCAGCGCGTGTATGAGACTGCGATATCGAAGAAGCCGCTGAAGGTTAGAGAGCATCGACGTCGATCAAGACGACGGTAATATTATCGGGTCCGCCTTGTTCATTCGCTTGGCGAATGAGTTCTTCGCAAACGTTTTGGAGACCAAGGTCGCTTGTTAGTACTGTTCCTATAGCCTCGTCGGACAGGACCGTCGTGAGCCCGTCCGAACAAAGGAGTAGTCGATCAGCAAGACCCAACTGGAAATTCTCTGCTACTTCCACCTCTAAACCGGGCGTGCCTGTCAATGCCCGTGTCACTATATTTCGCCAAGGGTGATCCCGTGCCCCCTCAGGTGTCAACGCACCGGCTCGCATTTGTTCTTCGACCCACGAGTGGTCGCGCGTAAGACGTGAAATCTCTTTGTTGCGAAGAAGGTATGCACGAGAATCTCCGACGTGAGCTAAGGCCGGCGGCTTTCCATTGGCGAGAATTGCGACAGCTGTTGTAGCCATGCCTTGTAAATTTCCATCACGTTTAATCTGTGCTGCGATCTGATGATTCGCTTCAATCATTCCCGCACTTAACCTATTGCCGTTTTGTCCAAGCGCCGGGTCGAACGGCACCGGCCAAGTATCACTAGGACCTGTGTTCTTTGTGCTAGCAACAAAACGTTCGAGTTCTTCGATTGCCACTCGTGCAGCAACTTCACCAGCAACATGACCACCCATGCCATCTGCAACGACAAATAAACCGAGGTCCTCTCGGACACAGTAATTGTCTTCATTAGCTGTGCGGCGAACGCCCGTGTCGGTAAGCTCAGCGCAGTTGAGTCGCATCCTCTAAAGATGTCTGTTCAGAAACCCGCCCTGTTTAGTATGCGATATTTAGGAACCGATAGACCGTGCTTTTTTCGAAACTTCGATGCGTAGCGTTGATTTTAGCAGTGCTAACTGCTCGCGCTCGAAGTCGGCGTCTTCCACAGAAGAAACCATCCTTTCACGGGCACGATTAGCTGCTGCTTCGGCTCTATCGATATCGATATCGTTTGCACTTTCTGCAACCTCTGCCAATACTCGAACCCGGTCTGGAAGAACTTCTGCAAAACCAAACGCAACAGAGATAAACGTTCGTTCTTCGCCCTGTCGATACCAAAGCTCTCCAATTTTTAAGGCAACTAGCAACGGCGTGTGCCCTGGGAGCACACCGAGATATCCGTCTACCCCAGGAATTTCGACTTCATCGACCGTTTCTAAGGCGACGGAACGTTCCGGTGTAACGAGCTCAAGCGTCAGATGCGCAGGTAGAGTCATTCTAGGCTATCGCCTTCAGTTTCTCTGCATTTTCAAGCGCTTCTTCAATAGTGCCAACCATCTTAAACGCCTGCTCTGGAATATCGTCGTGTTTACCTTCAACGATTTCTTTAAACCCGCGGACCGTATCCGCTATTGGTACATACCGACCTTCCATGCCGGTGAATTGAGCTGCAACAAAAAATGGCTGCGATAAAAACCGCTGGATCTTTCGCGCTCTGGTAACGACAACCTTATCGTCCTCAGAAAGTTCGTCTATGCCGAGAATCGCAATGATGTCCTGCAGGTCTTTGTACCTTTGCAAGACCTCCTTGACTGATCTCGCTACCGAATAATGCTCTTCGCCAATAATGTTTGGATCGAGGATTCGCGAGGTAGAAGACAATGGGTCAACAGCTGGATATAAACCTTGTGCCGCGATACTACGAGAAAGTTCCGTTGTGGCATCAAGGTGTGCAAATGTCGTGGCAGGGGCAGGATCCGTATAGTCATCAGCCGGAACGTAAATCGCCTGTACTGATGTTATCGACCCTTTCTTGGTCGAAGTAATCCGCTCTTGGAGTTGGCCCATTTCCGATAGAAGCGTTGGTTGGTAGCCAACAGCAGAGGGCATCCGGCCCAGCAAAGCGGAAACCTCTGAACCTGCTTGTGTGAATCGAAAAATGTTATCAATAAAAAGTAGAACATCCTTGTTTTCAGCATCACGGAAATATTCAGCAACCGTTAGTGCACTAAGAGCCACGCGAAGCCTTGCTCCGGGGGGTTCTGTCATCTGTCCGTAAATCAAGGCCGCTCGAGATTTTCCAGGGTCATCCGGGTGAATGACACCACTTTCCTGCATTTCGAGCCAGAGGTCATTCCCTTCACGGGTTCGTTCTCCAACTCCACCGAAGACCGATACACCACCGTGCTTGATCGCAATATTGTTAATCAATTCCATGATGACAACCGTCTTACCGACACCGGCGCCACCAAACAGACCAATCTTTCCGCCTTGTAGATATGGCTCAAGGAGATCGATGACCTTGATACCTGTTTCGAACATCTTGAGTTCGGTCGATTGGTCTTGCAACGAGGGTGCCGGCCGGTGAATCGGCCACCTTTCCTCCGTTCGAACTGGACGATCAGGGAAATCAATTGGTTCCCCCAAAACGTTGAGAACGCGGCCGAGGGTATTGGGACCAACGGGAACAGATATCGGCGCTCCGGTGTCTGTCACCGTGGTTCCTCGTGTCATTCCATCCGTCATTGTCATGGCGACGGCTCGGACACGATTTTCACCAAGATGCTGTTCGACTTCGGCAATAATTGCAGGCCGGTCCCCAGCATCTATTTCAATGGCGTTATAAATTGCAGGCAAGTGCCCGCTTTCGAACTCAACATCAACCACCGGTCCGATAATCCTGATGACTTTCCCGAACTTCTCGTCTGCCATGCCTAGCGTTCCTCTCTATCTACTTCGCGTAAAGTCCTTATAAACTCACTCTTTCCAAGGACTCATTCCTGCCATATTCGAGAACCGAGTTTTCCACCTCAGCCTATAATGCGTCTGCTCCCGACACCACTTCGATCAGTTCACGCGTGATGGCTGCCTGGCGCACTTTATTCATGTGCAGCGTTAGAGAGTCAATCATCTCTCCGGCATTTCGAGACGCTGAATCCATGGCTGTCATCCGTGCCGCGTGCTCAGCTGCTGCTGATTCGAGCAAAGCGCGAAAAAATTGAGTCTCAATGTAACGAGGTAATAGGTCATCAAAAATTTCAGACGCGTCGGGTTCAAAAAGGTAGTCCGCGTCCGGTGCCCCGTCTTCATCTTCAACAGCGGTCTTAGGAATAGGCAACAATGATTCGACCACGACCTGTTGTTGCATCACGCTCTTGAACTCGTTATAAATCACCGACACACCTGAGACTTCACCGCTTGAGTACTGTTCGATCGCGATCCGGGCCATCGCCTGAGCATGTGAATACTGAAGGTCATTAAAGATGTTGACTTCTTCAAAACACACATCCGCATCTCGCCTAACAAAATAATCTCGACCTCTTCGTCCGACAAGACCCATCACAACGTGGCTATCGGTCTCTTTAATAACCGAGGTCGCCTTTCGAATCAAAGTGGAATTAAATCCGCCACATAAGCCCTTGTCAGCTGTCACCACAACAAGAAGTTTGGGTGTACTGGGTGATACCGGTTCCGAAAGCAGTGGATGCGACGTTGAGTCAACCTGCAGAGCCAAGTCACCCAACACGCGCTGCATCAACTGAGCAAATGGTCGAGCACCCACCATCCGGTCTTGGGCTTTCCGCAACTTCGATGCGGAGATTGCCTTCATCGCTTTTGTGATCTGTTCAGTCGACTTCACTGCGCGCAGGCGTCGGCGGAGATCAATGAGTGATGGCATAACTCTTTGCCTAGTTACGCAGCCGCATCGTTATTCGTCGCAATAAATTGCCCAGTAAATTCTTTTACGGCATTTTCAAGATCAGCTGTTAATTGATCATCCAGTTTCTTTTCAGAAGCCACACGAGAAACGACTTCCGAATGCCGCGCATCCATAAATTGGTATAAACCCTGTTCATAGTTTGAGATGCTTGCCACCGCAACACGATCAAGAAACCCCTTCGTTCCAGCAAAAAGAAGAATGACCTGCCGCTCGACTGGTAATGGCCGATATTGTGGCTGCTTCAAAAGCTCAACGAGCCGACTTCCCCGGCTTAGTTGTTGCTGCGTAGTTTTGTCGACATCGCTACCAAACTGTGAAAATGCTTGGAGTTCCCTAAAATCCGCGAGGTCAAGCCGGAGCGTGCCAGCCACCTGTCGCATTGCTTTCACTTGGGCATTGCCACCGACTCGTGAAACCGAATTGCCGACATTAATAGCCGGGCGAATTCCCTGGTGAAATAAGTCTGATTCAAGAAAGATCTGGCCGTCGGTGATAGAGATGACGTTCGTCGGAATATAAGCCGAGAGATCTCCCGCTTGTGTCTCGATAACCGGCAACGCCGTTAACGACCCACCACCCTGCTCATTATTCAATTTAGCCGCGCGTTCTAACAAACGCGAGTGCAAGTAAAAGACGTCGCCTGGAAAAGCCTCGCGCCCTGGTGGTCGCCTCAGTAACAGTGAAATTTCACGGTAGGCCTGAGCGTGTTTTGATAAATCATCGTACACACAGACCGCATGGCGTCCCGTGTCTCGAAAATGCTCACCGATCGTGCATGCAGAATAAGGACTGATATACAAAAACGATGCTGGGTCTGACGCCGCGGCTGCTACCACGATCGTGTACTCCATCGCACCCTCGTTTTCGAGAGTTCGAACCACTTGCGCAATCGTTGATTGTTTCTGACCAATAGCATTGTAAATACAGACGACGTCAAGGCCTTTCTGGTTAATGATCGCGTCAAGGGCAACCGCTGTCTTTCCGGTTTGTCGGTCACCAATAATCAGTTCCCGCTGACCTCGACCAATGGGCACCATCGTGTCAATCGCTTTAAGGCCCGTTTGAAAAGGTTCCGTCACTGGTTGGCGGTCGACCACGCCCGGGGCAATCCTTTCGATCGGTGATTGCTTGTCAGAGGCAATCGGCCCTTTTCCATCAATTGGTTGTCCCAGCGCATTCACGACACGACCAAGCATCGCGTCACCAACCGGCACAGACATGACGCGACCGGTGCGCTTAACCGTATCGCCTTCCTTAATATGCCTCGACTCGCCCAATAAAACGCTTCCCACGCTGTCTTCTTCGAGATTTAGTGCAATCCCATAAATCCCGTTTGGAAACTCGAGCATCTCGGTTGCCATGGCACCTTCAATACCATGCAATCGCGCGATCCCGTCACCCACCGACACAACTGTGCCAACTTCTGCCACATCAACATCAAGAGAGTAATCACCGAGTTGATCTTTAATAATCTTTGAAATTTCTTCTGCTTTGATTGTCATGGTGTCTTACGTGCCTGTAATAAAACGTTGCCTGAGTCGATCAAGATGATGCGCAATACTCCCGTCAAAAACAGTACTCCCAATCTGAGTCACCATTCCCCCAACGAGGGTATCGTCAACCGAAGTTTCAACTTTTATTTTCCGGTCTGTCGCACTTGCCAATGCCTGAACCATTGATTCCAAATGCGAACTATCCAGTGGCTCAGCCGTTGTAATACGCGCGCGCACCACACCAAGGTGGTCCATTAGAAGAGCGTTGTAACTTTCACTTACCTCTGGCAGCAATTCCAATCGGTCTCGGTCAGCAAGCATTAGCAGGAGACGAGCGGCCAGTGCCGACAACTGCATCTTCGAAAGGAGCGCTCCGACAAGCCCACGCTTATTCACTACCGAGATAGCCGGATTTAACAGTGCGCTCCTAAGAGTATCGTGGCCATCTAATAGTTGTTGAAACGACAGAATGTCCTGTTCGGTCTTTTCTACATCTCCGCTGTCACGGCTAACTTCAAACAAGGCTCTTGCATAGCGTGCAGCCACCGCACGATTGGTCATTAAGCTTTCGTACCTATCTGTTTGGTCCGGTCCCGCCGCAACAATCTCAAAACCGGGGTGTTCTCTAGGGTGGGAAGTTCCAACCTGAAGCCAAACAGCTATTTATACCACTGCGCTAGTCGGACGGACAAGCGAAGCAATTCCAAATCTCACCTTAAATTTAGAGTTCCTATCCTCATCCTCGTCGTATGAATTGTTCGTAAAGTCGCTGCAGTTCATTCTCTGAGGTGAAGTTGACTTCGATTCGCCCACCCTTTCCGCTTCTCACAATTCGCACTCTGGTTCCAAGAGAGACACGGAGGCGCTCTTCTGCCGCTTTTGTGTGGACATCGTTATCGCTCGTTGTTGTTCCAGGAGATTGTTTCGGCGCGGTGATTCGTTTGACCAGTGCCTCTGTTTCTCGGACCGACAGGTCCTGGGAACGGATCTCCCGTGCAATGTGCCGTTGTGCTCGGGCATCGGGTAACGCCACCAGCGCTCGGGCATGCCCCATACTTAGGAATCCAGCAGCCACATCAGCTCTCACCTCTGGTGGCAAATTGAGTAGCCTTTGGTAGTTTGCGACGGTTGCTCGATCCTTGCCAACTGATTCTGCAATCTGTGCTTGTGTAAGTTCGAACTCATCTGAAAGGCGCTTGTACGCGGATGCCTCGTCTATCGGATTAAGATTTTCTCGCTGGATGTTTTCGATAAGCGCCATTTCCAAACGTTTCGTGTGCTCGACCTCTCGTACGACGACCGGTACCTTGAGCAAGCCGGCGCGTTGTGACGCCCTCCAACGCCGCTCCCCCGCGACTATGTGATATCCACCTTGTCGACGCCGATTAGGTGTTACAACGATCGGCTGAATAACACCATGCGAACGAATAGACTGGGCTAATTCTTCAAGCTTTGAATCATCAAGTACCGACCGTGGTTGGTCCGGGTTTGGCTCGAGAAGGTCCAGGTCTACCTCTCGGAAGCCTGCTACCTCAGGTGATGGTCCAGGACCGCTGGTTGGACCCGGAATTTCTGGGAGTAGAGCACTCAGGCCTCGGCCAAGTGCTTTTCTTTTATCAGGCATCGCTTACATTTCTCCCGCATGACTATTTTGTCCCCTCAAAAGGAACTCTCTTGCTAATGCCAGATAGGCCTCCGCGCCTTTGGATTTCACATCATGAAGAATCACTGGAAGCCCGTGACTTGGAGCTTCTGCGAGGCGGATATTTCGTGGAATCCTCGTTCCGAAAACTTTATCGCCAAAGAAATCTTTAACTTCTTTCGTAACTTGCTGCCCTAGATTCGTGCGATTGTCCGCCATTGTCAGGAGTACACCGGTAATTTCTAGGCTTGGGTTATAAGCTCCTTGGACGCGTCGCAGAGTTGTCATTAACTCCGCCAGACCCTCAAGGGCAAAATAATCACAAGTTAAAGGAATGATCATTCCCTCGGCAGCCACCAGTGCATTCAGCGTCAGAAGTCCAAGGGACGGTGGTGTGTCAATGAGCACATAATCAAAGTTTGTTTTGGCTTGTTGGAGCAGGGGACGCAATCGGCGTTCACGCTGAACGAGAGAGACAAGTTCGACCTCGGCGCCTGTCAGATTTCTGTCGGCGGGAAGTAGGGATAGACCAGCTACGTCGGTGGGCACAATAAACTCGGCGATTTCTGGCTCGCTATCAGCGGTCAGCGCCTCATAAACTGTCCCTGCGGGCCGAAATGAACCCTTCTTGCCTATCCCGCTTGTCAGGTTAGCCTGCGGATCCATATCCACGATGAGAACGTTTTGGTCAGCGAGAGCCAGTGACGCGGCGAGATTGATCGTCGTCGTCGTTTTACCCACACCTCCTTTTTGATTAGTAATAGCAAAAATATTTTTCATTATGTCGTTAGCCCTATAATATTTAGGTCTTATGTATTTTTGCTATTCTATGCTATCACGGCACCTGGTATCGGTCAACTATGTTCCACGTGGAACATTAAAACCAAGACACCAGCTGCCTATTAACGAAAAGAGGTGTCTCTTTGGGAAATATTAGTCAGCTCAGGAATACCATGATTCGTCGAGTCGGCATATCCGCACGCTCATAAAGCTAAGGCCTTTATTCTGGCTGAAAGCAATTCAACCCCACCATGAGACACACCGATATTCCCAGACTTAAAGGACAAAAGACACTTTGCAACAAATCATGAACTTTGTAATGCTTAATAATAAAACTAATTCTGATTCCTGCACACCTTCCACATTCGTAAAATAAACGTCGGCATTCGTTGTTTATTCGCCTAAGCGAGCTCTAGCTTTCTCACCACAACCAACTGACTACGCAGCGATTCAACCAGTGGATAAGTTGCCTCCCACACGAGCGGTGGTTGAACATCCCTAAGCGCGTCGCTTACACCACCACCTCGCAACAGTCCAAGAAGCCCTCCAGGCCGCACAAAGGCCTGCAAATTCCGTAAGGCCTTTCGTTCAAGCCGTACGGCCCGCACTGTCAGCGCGTTGTGAGTTTCGTGCAATTCTGGTCGGGAGAGTAATTCCTCATACCTGCACACCTCTACCTCAACATTCCGCAACCCCAGCTGACGGGCCGCGTCACGAAGAAACGCGCCCTTACGAGTCTTGCTTTCCACCATTCTCAAACTCAACTCCGGAAGCAGAATTTTTAGCGGCAATGCAGGAGACCCACCTCCCGACCCAATATCGATTAAGGAACCTGTCTTTGGTAAATGCCTAGCAACAATCAGGGGTTCGATGATTAGTCGGTCGAGGCCTGAATCGTTGTCTGCCAACGCTGTCAAATTCATGCGCGCGTTCCATCCCTGCAACATTCCAACATAGGCTGCAAGTTGCTCCGCCGCTTCCAATTTAAGTGCTACGCGGGCACGTTCTGCGCGTTTCAGTAATCGTGTGGCGAGGTTCCGTTTACCCAACAGTCTTTATTGCCAAGACAAGTTTGTTCGAAGCTTCCTGCTAAGACAACCTAGCGTCAATCAAAGCAACCGCCGCAGGTGTTACACCGGGAATTCTCGAAGCCTGTCCAAGAGTCTCCGGACGTGTTTCCACAAGTCTCTCAGTTACCTCATGCGACAATCCCGGCAATCCCTCGTAGTCAAATGTATTTGGTATCGGACGTTGCTCGAGGTCCTTCATGCGTTCAACCGTCGCCGTTTGCCGCTTGAGATATCCCGCGTATTTGAACTCCGTCTCGACGCTCAAATAATCTAGCTCCTGTCCGCTCGACCCCGTCTGAATCGTCAGTTCATGCTGATCCACTAGTGAATTAAGGGATACATCGGGTCTTTTTAAGGCATGACTCGCCCGCACTCTCAAACCACCCTGCAGCGTAACAGTGGTTTGCTCCACGGTCTCTATATTTCGTTCGAATCGTTGTCGGCGCCGAACGAAATGCTCCCAGCGTTCGTCACCAACCAGTCCCACGTCTCGACCTTTTTGTGTAAGGCGAAGGTCCGCATTATCGATTCTCAGTAATAGGCGATATTCTGCCCGGGACGTAAACATCCGATATGGTTCAAGACAGCCACGAGTTGTAAGGTCATCGGCCAAAACACCGATGTAGCCATCGCTTCGTGCAAATGTGAGCGGTGGTTTATGTGCCGCGTGCTGAGCTGCGTTAATCCCTGCAACAAGCCCTTGTGCCGCGGCCTCTTCATAACCGGAGGTTCCATTTACTTGGCCAGCAAGAAACAACCCGGAAACGTTTTTAGTTTCATAAGTACGCAACAATTCAGTTGGTTGAATAAAGTCATATTCCACCGCGTACCCTGGGCGAAGTATCTTCGCTTTTTCTAAACCCGGTAAAGCATTTACCAACGTTTGTTGAATCTCTGCCGGTAAGCTCATCGAATAACCATTTACGTATATTTCCTCGACACCGATGCCCTCTGGTTCAAGAAAAATATGATGCCTTTCTCGATCGGGAAATCGCATCACTTTATCCTCAAGGGAAGGACAGTATCTCGGTCCTATTCCTTGAATCTGTCCGTTATACAACGGTGAGCGATCGATGTTTTTGCGAACCAAGTCATGCACACGATCCGTCGTATAGAGGGAATGACAGGCGATCTGTGGCCGACGGATCGATTCGGTCATAAAAGAAAAGGGAACGGGACAATCATCCCCCAAGGCTTCTTCAAAACATTCAAAATCAATAGTGCTTCGAGCTAATCTCGGAGGAGTGCCGGTTTTAAGGCGGCCCCATCGAAAACCAAGATCCTTTAATGACTCAGCCAACTGATGTGATGGTGGCTCGCCCGATCGCCCAGCAGGTTTTTGTTCCCGCCCAACATGAATCAAACCATTGAGGAATGTGCCAGCAGTAACGATCACTGACTTGGCCCAAAGCGTTGTGCCAGAAGCGTGGCCGCTACCACCAGCTTCAAATTCAATGCCCCTGACGCAACCACCTTTCACTAAAAGCCTACCGATGCGACCAATGACCCACTCTATCCGCGTTTCTTGCCGAAGTGTTCTTGCAACCCAATCACTATAAACACGCTTATCTGCTTGCGCGCGAGGCGACCAAACTGCCGGTCCACGACTTCGGTTAAGCAATTTAAACTGCAAGCCGGTTGCATCGATTGCCCGACCCATTACACCGCCCAGGGCATCAATTTCTCTCACCAGATGGCCCTTCGCGGTACCCCCAATTGCCGGATTACAGGGCATATGAGCAACCGTGTCATGCGATAACGTACAAAGACCTACTCGCTGCCCAAGGCGTGCCGCTGCGTAGGCAGCTTCTACTCCTGCATGTCCTGCTCCAATGACGATGACATCGAAACTTTTACTCATGTGTTATTTGCCGATACAGAATCGTTCAAAGATTCGTTCTATTACCGCGTCAGGGGTTCTCTTCCCCAACATTTCTTCCAACGCAGAACGCGCTTCCTGCAAATCCGTTATGACTAGCTCTTCCGCCGCACCAGAAATTGCAGCAGAAGCTGCCCTTGCTAGTGCTGACTGTGTTTTTTTTAGCAACTCAATATGACGTAGGTTCGTGACGGCTGGTATATCTCGTCTCACTTTGGTGTGAACTTCATTGTCGCTGTCTTCGATGACAGAAATGAGTTGGTGACGAAGAATCTCTAAGACTGTTTGATTATCAGAAAGAAGGCATCCCTCAAAAACACGAGCTGTTACACCCACCAAAGGCTCGGATTCAAGCGCCCACGCACATGGTAGGTCACGCTTACTCACTACGACCAGCCTTCTCATGCCCTTCGTGTCTTCGAGGATTTTGTAATCTTTGTTCGTCAAAGGACAAGAGCCATCAAGCACAACGACAACCGCACCGGCGACAGTGACTGTGCGCTGTGCACGAACAACTCCCTCTGCTTCAACAGGATCGTCTGTCTCGTGAATTCCGGCCGTATCGACAAGTGTGATGGGAATCCCTCCTAGGTCGATTTTTTCAGTTAACAAATCCCGCGTTGTTCCAGCGGTATCTGTAACGATCGCCCGGGGGGCACCGCACAGTGAATTAAAGAGGGTCGACTTTCCAACATTCGGTTTACCAACTATCGCCACTTGACACCCTTCTCGTAGAAGTCGTCCTTGGTCGGCGCTGGCTAACAATTGAGACACTTTGGTCGACAGCGCCGTTGTTGCAGACGCTACGTTTTGTTCATCGACAAAGTGATAGCCTTCCTCTGGAAAATCGAGAGAAGCCTCAAGAAGTGAGATTAAATCGAAGAGTTCTCGATCGATTTTCTCTACACCCAAAGTCATAGTTCCTTCGAGCTGGTCAAACGCGGCTCTTGCCTGCCTGGGAGTTACCGCATCCGCGAGGTCAGCGACTGCTTCTGCCTGCACCAAATCAATGCGGCCGTTCAGATAAGCCCGAAATGTGAATTCTCCCGGTTCTGCTAAGCGGGCACCTGCGGCGATAGCCACAGCAACTATCTGGCGCAGAAGCACCGGATTGCCATGACCACTGACTTCTACAACATCTTCGCCTGTATAGGAACCCGGCCGGGGAAAATAGGTCGCGACAACGCGGTCAATTACTTTGCCGCTGTCAGAAATTACTACTTCAGTAACTGTGGCATGACGCGGCTTAAGCGGGGTAGCGCGACGCAGTATGCTGTTTGCTATCGTCGTTGACGAAGGCCCGCTCACGCGGACGACACCTATCCCCCCAGGACCTGCTGGCGTCGCTATCGCCACTATTGTATCGTCGGTGGCAAACACTGAATGTAAGATGCTGTTTCTATATAAATAGTTTATTTACTATACTTTAACAGTGCATTGATCCGTGTCTAGTCGCCGGCAGAAATCACCACTATTTTCATAAAGGCGTCTCCTACACTTTCAGACGACACGTCCGCGATCTCTGCAACAGCGAGGTGTACGATCCGTCTGGCGTATGGATTCAGGGGACCAACTTCTTGCGATTCCGCTGTCTCCAAAGCTTTAGTTGCTAGAATGACCGCCGTTTCCCTTAACTCACTGTCCTGACCCCTACGATAATTAAGACAGTCGACAACAATGCGACCGGTTGGATGATCGCGGCGAAACGCGGCATTCACAAGATGTTGCAACGCATCCAAACCCTCGGCTTTGTTCTGAAGAAATATGTCGCATTCGTCGCCCTCGATAGATACACGAGTGGCATCATCAAGTGCTTCCGTTGTGACCGTCAACTGCAAACCCATCGCATCACCAACGTTCGTCAAGAACTCCGTCATGCGCGCATCTAAATCCCCTGTTGCCGTCATCACTTCTCCTTCAAAGCTATTTTCGTGCTCTTGCTCTTTGTTCGCTGTTTAATCCGTCGCTCGGCTGCCGGGCGAACTGTATGGACTTTTGGTGGACCGATGATTCGATTGGTAATGAGCGTCTGCGCGATAGTCAACAAGTTGCTTGTCAACCAGTAAAGAACGAGACCGCTCGCCGCAAAAAGAAACATGCCGGTAAACATTACTGGCATGAGCATCATCATCTTTTGCTGCATCGGATCTTGGGTCGGCATGGGAGTCATTCTCTGCTGCACAAACATGGAAACACCCATTGCGATTGGTGTGATGTAGAACTGGTCGGCGACCGTCAGGTCCGTGATCCACCCAATGAATGGTTCGCCACGAATTTCTACGGCCACGGATAGCAGACTATAAAACGCAAACAACACCGGCATCGTCAGCAACATTGGGAAACAACCACTTACCGGGTTTACGCCTCGTTTTTTATAGAGCTCCATGATCTCTTGGTTCATCTTTTGCTTCTTCGGGTCCGTTGTTTTCAGGTCCGCATACCTTGCTTGGATCGCTTTCATCTCCGGCCCGATTTCTTGCATCTTACGCATCGAAAGAACACTTTTGTGGCGGAGAGGAAAAATGATCACATTAATCAAGAACGTCAGGACGATGATTGCCCAACCCCAATTACCAAGATACTCATAAATCTGGGTCAATGACCGGTGGAGTGGAACAACAATCCAACTGGTCCAACCGAAATCGATTGCTTCAATCAATACAGGATCGACACGTTCCAGCTGTGCAAACTCTTTTGGTCCAAGGAAAAATGGTTCGTTCTCGACAACGTTGTCAGGCCAACGCAGCTCAAAGGTTATGAGTTCTCGAGACGGTCCATCTGGGTCATGTGGTGGAAGAGGTAAGGACCGATAGCCCACTATAACTGAAGGATTTTGCGTTATTGCTGCAACTAGGAAATAGTGGTTATCGACTCCAGCGTAACGAAGTTGGCCGTTATATTGCGGCCGTTCTTCTATCTCTGAAACTTCAAAGTGCTCCACGTCACTATCACCAAGAATACCGTCTGTTTCGACTCGACCATACAGGACAGCGCGTGGTCCTGATCTGTAACCAATCATGCCGGATGTCGTTGATTCACCTCCTCCAAGCGCAGGCCCCCACTGAACAGCAAACGGTAGCGTTTCGCCGTTTAGTGTTGCGACCACACTCACAGACAGCACATAGTCATACCCGTTCGGGTTAAAGGAATATTGTTTGGAAATTCGAAAACCCGAAGAATCTTCGTAAACAAAAGAAACCACCTCCTGCTCATTGCCTAAAGACAACGTCGATGCGCTGGCCCGAAACAGCGCCGACCTGGCACGAGCGCTCAGTTCGGGATCGTCAAAAGCTAAAGTGAATGGCTGTACTTGCTCTGGGGGAAGGTTTACCGGCACAAGATCAATCAGCGCCTCGCCGCCCTGCTCGGTGTGATTCTTTAGTTTCCAGCTGGTGAGAACGGCCCCTCGGTTCGAAAATGTAGCGCGGATTGTATCGCTTTCAACAATTGTTTCCTGCTCCGCCTCGGCCGACACCAACGCTGTAATACCAGCCAGCTCTAAACCAAGCTCTCCCTCATCTAGTGAAGACGTATCTCCTGTCCCATCAGTTACTTCCGCTGGTGCTGCTGTGAGTGGGACGGGCGTCATTGCTGTTGTTGCTGTCGGTGGGTCGCCCGTTTCTGAAACTCCAGAAGACATGCTTTCAACTGGTCGGCTGGCCTCATCTATGGAAACCGGAGGAACAAGATAACTCTGGTAAAGGATTAACACCAGAAAAGACAGGACCAAAGCGAGAAGAACATTTCGTTCCATGGATTGCGTTCTACCTGTACACCAGTTCTATATTTTGGAATTTCGGTTTGGTATCGGTACTTGGTCTAGACCGCCCTGACGCAGTGGATGGCATCGGCACAGGCGGTGTATCGCCAACCATGTTCCCTTAACGGCACCGTGAGTAAATATTGCCTCTTTTGCATAATTCGAACACGACGGAACAAACCGGCAGCACCCTGTAAACCATTGAGAAAAAACAAGTTGATATACATCAATAGGCGCTATAAACAGTCTCACAAAAATAGTCTTTCCCAGGTTCCGTTCCAATTTACTTAAGCTCCTACTGAGTCACGTTGTTGATGAGCTCTGTCATGCCGTAATAGTGTGCCCCGGTAATCTTCTTCTAACTCGCGGAAAGCAACATCAGGAAACCCCGGCCTGAGTAACGCGACAATGTCATATCCTGGCCCACACCTAAGTTGGCGGAACAGTTCTCTCATGATTCTTTTCGACCTATTTCTGCGGGTCGCTCCGCCGACCTTCCGTGTTGCAATTATCCCGAATCGGCTTCGATCGAGGCCATTCGGGATGGTAAAGAGGGTGAGGTGTCGGCCCCTAATTCTGGCACCGTTCTGCTGGACTTTCAGAAACTCCTGCCGCCGCCGGAGCCGATCGCGGCGACCGCGAGCGTGATCCAATTTCGTATAAACTCTTTATTTAAAACAACTTAAGAGACAGAAAGGCGCTTTCGTCCTTTAGCGCGCCTGCGCTGAATGACTCGACGACCCGTCTTTGAACTCATTCGTGTTAGAAAACCATGAGTTCGCTTGCGGTGTCTATTGTTTGGCTGGAATGTGCGTTTCATGGACTCGTATCTACCTCTGGACGACCACCAAACCAACATGGTACCCAAGCGGCTGTGAAGCTGTCAACGAAAGAGACTGCTTACTTGCTTCTTCCTAGTCGGTTGCGACGAGAAGTTGTTTAAAGCAGCTCGGTTTTGACCCACAAAGTATGGTCTGTCTCCTACGTTAATCGTTGTTACCGATTGCGTCGAATAAATGCTGTGTGCTACAGTCGCCGGCCTGCGGTTAGTGGGGACCACTTTAGTCTTACTAGGGTTTTCCACAACTGTGGAAGAAATTGTGGAAAAAAAATAAAATTTTACCTAATAAAAACCGTAACTGTATTTTTTACTGTGTTTTACCCCGATAACGGTTACCGTCCCAGCGGTACCGTGTAAGGCTATAGGGGCGAAAACTTTCCAACGGATTCGTATCGTCTATGTCATCGAATGTCTGGAACCAAGTTCTTTCTCGAATCGAAACAAAAGTCAACCGCCATAGTTTTTACACCTGGTTCCGACCAACAGTTTTTGTTGAGGATAGTGGCGAGCAGGTCACTATTCGCGTTCCAAACGAGCTTTTTCGTGATTGGCTTACTAAACACTATGCGGATGTTATTAATGAAGCTGCTACTGAAGTCCAACGTGACGGAATGCAAATCGCCTTTGTTATCGACGGACAGACAGGAAAAGCTATTGAGAGACAAGAACAAAAGCCACCAGTAGCTGGTGTCCCTGCCGGTGTTCCCTCTCGTGGATTAAACCCGCGCTATCTTTTTGAGACTTTTGTTGTTGGTTCATCAAACCAATTTGCTCACGCTGCCTCTCTTGCAGTCGCGGAAGCACCTTCTCGTTCATATAACCCTCTCTATTTGTATGGTGGTGTTGGGCTCGGAAAAACCCACCTAATGCACGCTATTGGCCAATATTTACTGGCTCAAACTCCTGACTTAAGGCTGGTCTATATCTCGTCTGAGCGCTTCATGAACGAAATGATCAACGCCGTCCGATATGACAGGATTTTGGACTTTCGTGAACGCTATCGAACTATGGATGTTCTTCTCGTCGATGATGTGCAATTTTTGGCTGGAAAAGAGGGCACTCAAACCGAGTTTTTTCATACTTTCAATTCTCTTTACGACGCACAAAAACAAATAGTTATTAGTAGTGACTGCCCGCCACACGGGATCCCTGCACTTGAAGAACGGCTGAGATCTCGGTTTGAGTGGGGGTTGATTGCAGACATCCAACCACCTGATCTAGAAACAAAGATTGCAATATTAAAAAAGAAAGCTGAAGCTGAAGCTGTTCCTTTAGCTGATGACGTCGCTTTGTATATTGCTGGCCGGATTAAGTCAAATATTAGAGAACTTGAAGGATCTTTAATCCGTTTACTTGCTTATGCATCGTTAACTGGAACTGAAATATCGCTAACTCTTGCGCAAGACGTACTACGAAATATTCTTGACAGAGACGATCAGCCCGTCACTATTGACCAGGTTCAAAAGTTTATCGCGAACTATTATAAGCTTCGAGTCGTAGACCTAAAGTCCCGTAACAACTCTAAGTCCATCACTCTACCCCGCCAAATTGCGATGTTTCTTTGTAAAACACTTACGAATGCTTCTCTGCCACAAATAGGAAGGACTTTTGGTGGTAAGCATCATTCAACAGTTATTTACTCAATTCGGAAAATTGAAAGTCTTTGTAAGAAGGATCGAGAATTCAACAAGCTCGTCAACAGCTTTCTAGAGTCTTTTAACTAGTAAATAGGTTTACTTAAAGGTCTTTATCCACAATCAACCACTTGTTACTGGTGGATATTTTGTGGATGAAAATATATCCACAAGTAGCCCTACAATAACCCACCGTTTTAAGTTACTTTTAATAACGTTAAATAGTTGATTTTAATATACTTAAAATAACCATCCGCGGTTTCAACAGACCTTCTTTCTTGTTATAATTTATATAAGTTTTTATTGATCATGTAGTTATTAACTGATCAATCGGTCTTGGCTCTCCAATCGAGGTCTTGAGTTCCATGGATTTAAGTGTTCGAAAGAGTGATCTCTTACGAGAACTCTATTTTTTTCAGGGAATAATTGAACGAAAAAATACCATTCCGATCCTTGCGAATCTATTGGTAGAGGCAGGAACAGGGGACACTATTAAGCTTTTAGCTACTGATTTAGAGCTAGGTCTTCGTAGTGAGTGTAAGGCTTCGATTAAGAAACCTGGAGTCCTTACGCTACCAGCTAAGAAACTGTTCGAAATTGTTCGTGAGCTTCCAGAAACAGACATTAGGATTAAAAAGGATGAAGACAAAAACCAAGTAGTAATTACAGCGGATCAATTTAAATCAAAGATACAAACTCTTCCTAGTAATGATTTTCCTGCTGTACTAGAACCACCAGGAAAAACCCAAATATTACTCTCGCGTGACTTGTTGCGTTTAATGATTTCGAGAACTCAGTTTGCTATTACTGGTGAAGATACGCGGTATTTTTTAAATGGCGCCCTTTTTGTTTTAAAAAAAGACTCTATGGATTTGATAGCAACTGATGGACATCGCTTAGCGTTGGCTACAACCCCGAGAGAGCCAGAGGAAATAGAAGAAGCCCGAACAATTTTCCCAAAAAAAACACTAATAGAGCTTTCGAAACTTCTTGCGGTCGGAGAAAGTAAGGATATTCTGTACGAATGTGGCGAAGCTCATCTCTTTTTTAAGGTTGATGGACGCCAGTTAATTTCTAGAATGATCGACGCGCAGTTTCCCGCGTTTGAACGAGTAATCCCAAAAGGGAATGATAAAAAAATTGAATTTGATCGCGACCGCCTAACAAGTGCCATAAAAAGAGTAAGGCTTCTCTCGAGCGAACGGTCACAGGCAGTGAAAATGCGGCTATCTGATGGCATGGTAGAAGTCCGGTCAGAGAGCGCTGAGGTCGGGGAAGCAGCGGAAGAACTGGCGGTTAATTATGGTGACGGCGAGGTAGAAATTTGTTTTAACGCTCAGTATGTGCTCGATTTTCTTGCAGCAGTCGACACAGACAGTGTTGTTCTTGAACTCAAAGATGAAATGAGCCAGGCGGTGATGCATCCTGCTGGACAGGAAGCGAGTTATACCTACGTAATTATGCCGATGCGTGTGTAATGAGCGTCCTCGCCTCGGTCGAAGCCAGGTAGTAGTAGAAGTATGACGCAGCTTGAACAGGAAGAGATCCGTCCCCCGGTAAAGGAAAAAAGTGCGGCGCCGTTGATAGAACAGCCTAATCAGACAGAAGAATCTCAAGACTATGGTGCAGATAAAATCAAGGTTTTAGAGGGCCTTGAAGCGGTTCGTAAGAGACCCGCGATGTATATCGGGTCGACCGGCGCCCCAGGATTGCACCATCTGGTTTATGAGGTTGTAGATAACTCAGTTGATGAAGCCCTGGCGGGCTTTTGCGATACGGTTAGCGTGACGGTTCATATCGACAACTCGGTCACAATTTCAGACAACGGTCGGGGTATACCTGTTGGCCAGCATGTAAGTGGGAAATCCGCGGCGGAAGTTGTAATGACCGTTCTGCATGCAGGCGGAAAGTTTAATAACGACACATATAAAGTTTCTGGTGGGTTACACGGTGTTGGAATCTCTGTCGTTAATGCATTATCAGAATCGCTTAACCTTGAGATTTGGCGAGACGGACAGGTTTATCAACAGAGCTATAAGCGGGGTCATCCGACAAGTAGCCTTGACGTTGTTGGGACAACCAAACGTCGTGGTACAAAGGTAACGTTCAAACCAGACGAGCAGGTGTTTGATACCACTGATTACAGTTTTGACACGCTGGCTCATCGGCTGAGAGAACTTGCTTTCCTAAATGCTGGGGTTCAGATTTCTCTTAATGACGAACGGACTGGTAAGAATCGACCGTTCAAGTACGACGGAGGGATTCGTGAATTTGTAGAGTTCATTAACAAGAACAAGGCGGTAGTAAATAGTGCGCCTATTTATATGCAGGGGACAAAGGACGGTGTTGAGGTCGAGATTGCTTTGCAGTGGAACAAAGGCTACGGTGATGCTGTCTATTCGTTCGCGAACAACATCAACACCCAAGAGGGGGGAACCCATTTGTCCGGGTTCCGCTCAGCGTTAACCCGAACACTCAACAGCTACGCGAACAAGAACAACTTATCGCGAGACCCGAAGGAAAGTGTTGGTGGCGATGACATTCGTGAAGGGTTAGTCGCTGTTTTAAGTGTCAAGATTCCCGTGCCACAGTTTGAGGGCCAGACAAAAACAAAGCTTGGCAACACCGAGGTAAAAGGAATTGTCGAGTCGATTGTCAACGATTGCCTCGGTGCGCACCTTGAAGAAAATCCGAACGTTGCGAAAAGCATTGTTCTGAAGGCTATCGAAGCAGCTCGTGCTCGAGAAGCGGCACGAAAAGCACGAGAACTTGTTCGTCGAAAGGGGGCATTAGACAGTAGTTCGCTCCCTGGGAAGTTAGCTGACTGTCAAGAACGAGATCCTTCAAAGAGCGAGATTTACATAGTAGAGGGTGAGTCAGCGGGTGGTTCGGCTAAACAGGGACGGGACCGAAAATTCCAGGCGATATTACCCATCAAAGGGAAAATTCTTAATGTTGAAAAAGCCCGCTTAGACAAGATGTTGAGTAGTGACGAGATCAAAACGATGATTGCTGGTCTTGGGTGTGGAATCGCCAACGATTTTAATGTCGATAAAGTCCGATATCACCGAATCGTCATCATGACAGACGCGGATGTCGACGGTTCTCATATTCGTACATTGCTATTGACGTTTTTTTATCGGCAGATGCCTCAACTGATTGAAAAAGGCTATATCTATATTGCTCAGCCTCCTCTCTATCGCGCGAAACGAGGCAAGACAGAACACTACATTAAAGATGATCGGGGACTCGATACGTATCTAATCAAACGCGCTAGTTCATCAAGAGTTCTTCGACTTCCCGAAGCTGGCCTGGAATTTACGGGTGACCAGCTAGAAAGCATGCTCCACAAGGTAATGGCATATGGACGGTTGTTACGGTTAGTAGAGCGGCGAGGCCCAAGTCGGGATGTCGTCACGGCTCTTCTTGAGAACGGTGCACGTAACCGTGAATTTTTTACCAACGAAGCGACGGTTGAGAAACTCGCCCGTTCAGTGTCAACCTCGCTTCGAACCGTCTCCCTCGCCAAGGATGAGGAACACAGTGCTCACCTGTTAACGATCGAAGACCGCACGAACGGGTTTCCACAGCGTCATCTTATCGGAGTCGATTTTGTCGAATCCGCCGAATACCGTGCCTTATTGTCGTGTTACGTTGACATTGAGGTTCTGCAAGGCCCGATGCTAATTTCGCAAACTGAAACGGCCCGACGGAACGGACAACCCGCAACAGAAGTTGTTAGTGAAGAAGAAAACATTGACGACAAAGTCGAACAACCGAGTGAATTGGCGGTCGAAAAGAAAGAGCTCGAGGTTGCGGTTACCTCATTCGACGAATTAGTCGAACACTTTATTTCTGTTGGAAAACGGGGCATTGCGATTAATCGCTATAAAGGACTTGGCGAAATGAACCCGGACCAACTTTGGGAGACAACGATGAAGCCGGAAGGCCGAACGCTGTTACAGGTTCGCGCTGAGGACGATGCAGAAGCCGACAGCATATTCACTACGCTCATGGGTGACCAGGTTGCGCCGCGCCGAAAATTCATAGAAGACAACGCCTTAAACGTGAAGAATCTCGACGTATAACGGGTTCCACTAAGTTTTTAACGGGCGACTCCAGTTCAGCATGTCAGATACTAATCAATCAAATATTCCTGTAAACATCGAAGACGAGATGCGCCGGTCGTACATGGATTACGCCATGAGCGTAATCATCGGCCGGGCATTACCAGACGTAAGGGATGGTCTTAAGCCTGTTCATCGACGAGTGATTTTCGGCATGGGTTCGATGGGGTTGTCTGCAAATCGAACTTACCGAAAGTGCGCGAAGATCGTCGGCGAAGTGATGGGTAATTTACACCCCCATGGAGACGCATCTATCTATGACACGCTCGCGCGGCTAGCGCAGGACTTCAACATGCGCTATCCCTTGGTAGACGGCCAGGGCAATTTTGGGTCGGTGGATGGAGACCCTCCAGCGGCAATGCGTTATACCGAGGCAAAACTGAGGCCTTTGTCTGATGATTTGATGGCGGACCTCGATAAAGAGACCGTTGACTTTGTTCCTAATTACGACGAGACCACTCAAGAACCCTCGGTGTTACCAGCGCCATTTCCGAATTTGATCGTGAATGGTTCAGCCGGAATCGCGGTTGGTATGGCGACTAATATTCCACCGCATAACCTTCGTGAAGTAATCGACGGCGTTGTATGGGTTGCTGAGCATCTGACCGAAGATGTTGCAGTAAAGGAACGTGAACTTTTAGGTCGGATTCCGGGTCCTGATTTCCCAACAGGCGGTTTTATTATTGGGCGTGCTGGTATTGCACAGGCTTATCGCACCGGTCGTGGTTCCATTACCATGCGCGCCCGGACAGCCATTGAAATCTCGGACAAGAAGAGCGAAAGAGATGCAATTATTGTTACGGAGATTCCCTATCAAATTAATAAAGCACGGCTGCTTGAAAAGATTGCAGGACTGACGCGGGAAAAAACTATTGAAGGTATTGCCGATTTACGTGATGAGTCGGATCGATCTGGCATGCGGATCGTTATAGAACTCAAGCGTGGCGAAGTGCCGGAAGTGGTTTTAAATAATCTTTTCAAGCACACACAACTGCAGACATTTTTCGGCATCATCACACTCGCCATTGTTGCGGGGCGACCGCAGGTTCTTTCGTTGCTTGACGTTGTCGAGCATTTTGTTGAATTCCGTCGTGAGATCGTCCGACGAAGAACTGAACACGATCTTCGGAAAGCCGAAGCACGTGCTCATATTCTTGAAGGACTAAAAATAGCACTGGACCATTTGGATACAGTTATCAAATTGATCCGGGCTTCAAACAATCCCACAGAAGCTCGGAATGGTCTTGAAACGCAATTTTCACTCACAAAGCTCCAAGCGCAGGCGATTCTCGACATGCAACTCCAGCGGTTGACAGGACTGGAACGGCAGAAGATCGTTGACGAATTAGCTGAGCTGATGCGAACAATTGAACGTCTTCGCGCAATTCTCGCGAGCGAAACACTCTTAATGGAGATCGTGGTTAGGGAACTCAGAGAGACGCAAGAGAAATACGGTGACCCGCGAAGGACAGAGATTATCGAAGCTGAAGGAGACTTTGAAATAGAAGATCTCATCGCTGATGAGGACGTCGCTATCACGGTGAGCAACACTGGTTACATCAAGCGAACAGCAGTGACTGAATACCGGAATCAGAAAAGAGGCGGGAAGGGTCGCATTGGAATGCGGACCAGGGGCGAAGATTTTCTCACGCAATTGTTCGTGGCATCAACCCACGCATACATTTTGATTTTTTCTGACCGCGGGCGTGTCTACTGGCTCAAAGTCCACAGGATTCCGGATGTCGGACCTGACGGACGAGGCAAGTCAATTGCCAATCTTGTGAAGATGGCTCCGGACGAGAAAATAGCCGCACTTCAAACAATCAGGGATTTCCCCCAGGTTGACGGCGAGCGTTTTGTGGTCATGGGAACGCGGAGGGGAATTGTAAAAAAAACCGACCTTCGGGCCTTTCGACACCCTCGCGCCGACGGGGTTATAGCCGCTAGGGTTAGAAGCGATGATGCAGTTGTTGGTGCAGAGTTGAGTGATGGAAAAGGGCAGGTTCTTCTTGGGACACGCGAGGGAAAAGCGATACGTTTTTCTGAAGAAAATGTCCGACCAACCGGGAGAATGACGTTCGGCGTACGGGGAATCAGGCTTCGAAACGGTGATCAAGTTGTCGCTATGGCGGTTGTACGGCCTGGAGGCACGCTCCTGAGCGTGACAGAGAAGGGTTACGGGAAACGTACCCGGATCGAAGAATATCGCGTGCAATCGAGGGGTGGAGTGGGTATCATTAATATTTATGCGAGTGAGAGAAATGGTCCTGTCGTAGGCGTTACATATCTTGATGATGAGGGAAATGAGGTGATGATTATCACCCAGCAGGGTAAAGTGCTTAGGACAGAGGCTCGTGATATACGGTCGATAGGCCGAGCTACTCAGGGTGTTCGGTTGATTGAGATTGATACAGAGGACAACGTTGTTTCAATTGCGCGACTCGTCGAGCGGGGCGGCGAAGAACACGTTGTCCCTGGAAATTAAGTTACGTTACATCTTTTAATTGTAGAGGAGGCACTGCCATGTCTCGTGTAATCATTAAGCGATCACTTATCGTCATCACTGGGCTATTTATTGGAGGCGGATTCTTAACAGCCTGTGGCGGAGGGGGAGAAGAATCCCAGCTCGTTCGGGCGTTCTTCCAAGCGTCTCGGTTTAACGATCGGTCTACCGTGGGCAACATGTCAATGGTCTTTTTCCCGCCCGAGGAGGAAGGAATTGCGTCGAGTCCAAGCATTGATAGCATGCAGGAGGAGCAGAGGGTTCCTCTGCGGATGCAAGAACTAAGCGGAGATCTCGTAGGTGCTCGGGAAGCAGAAGAGGCATTCCGAGAAGAAAAAAGGATGTATCAGGACGAGAACGAGGAAGCCATTGGCCGGGTAATTGAAGCGCAGCGGGCGGAAGAAGATATTACCGGAGCCGATGAAGAAGTTCAGGGAATGTGGAACAACCTCGTCGATGAAGAACGTTCTTACGCACAAAAAGTATCAGATGCTACAGTCGAGTTACAACGAGCGGTACAGATTGCTAATGCGAGTGTCTTCGATCCGTCGAACCCTATCGACGTCACCGCGTATGACGGCGATATAGTTACCAAGGACTTAACCGTGACCGTCTCTATTGAGAAGGACGGTAGTTCCTCAGACCGAACGATGGTGATGACCATTCAAAAGGCTGAGATCCGGGGTGGTGAGGGCGACGAATTGGTTGATAGCCGTTGGATTATCACGGCAATCGAGTAACGGCTTGTTTCTCGCATTTGACTTGTCAGAACTAAGTAAGGGGCTGCCTGTACAGCAATACAGGGTGCGGGTAGGAAAAGGGCTTCTTGTGTTCGACTAGCTGGGCGCGATAATGCCGGAGGCGGACCTGAACGGACCGCCTGCCGGACGGAGCACCCTCCTTCTGGGGGAGCCTACCGTCCGCGGGTATGTCTTTTGGTGTTTGTGCTCTTCGATCTCAACAGGTTGATACTCTTCAGCTTAGAATCGGCACCGCACAACACGGACGACCGGTCACGCCATCCAGCACTTGCTTACATTTGTGCGCCACGGAATGTGAGTCCGTCATCCATTAGAATGGGGATTATTGAATCAGTCGAACATTACAGGATGACGCCGAACTGACTGTGCGCCTCGTAACGGTTGCCCCGCCCAAAATCACTCCGCCGATAAGCTAAGTTGGAGCTTGGCTGATGGTCCGTTAGAATTTCTCTAGGATATGATCGAGGGACGTTCAGCAAGCTTCAGAAGAGCAGCCACGTTTGCAATTCTATTTGTCTTCTGGCTGGTTTTCTCCGGCCATTTCGATGGCTTACACCTCGGTCTCGGCTTCGTTTGTTGTGCCCTCGTTGCCGCACTCTCTTACGACCTGTTACTCCCCAATGCATCGTCCCGATTATGGCTCAGCCAAATGTGGCGGTTTTGTCTCTATATTCCGTGGCTCTTGCGTGAAATTGTCGCAGCAAATTTCCATGTCGTTTATCTTGTGTTTCGACCAGGACAAATTCGTCCTCAGATTGTTCGATTTCGGACGAGACTAAAGAGCGACATGGCACGCGTGGCGCTTGGCAACTCAATTACGCTGACACCAGGAACCATCACATTGGACATTCAAGATGGGGAGTTTCATGTACATGCGTTAAGTGAAAAGGCCGCACAAGCAGTGCTGACAGGTGACATGGAAAGCAGGGTCCGACAGGTGTTCCTTGAATCGAGTGATGAGAGGGAAGCCTAGAGCGATAAGGTTTGCGTCATGTCCTACACATTCTTTTTGATCACGTCCTTGACGATTTTGTTCGCCGTTCTACTCTCTCTTTACCGGGTTGTGGCGGGACCGCACATCATTGATCGCATTATCGGCGTGAACGTTATCGGCACCAAAACTATAGCCGTGATTGTGTTGACTGGTTATCTCTTTGACCGCGTCGAGTTTTTTATCGACATTGCCTTTGTGTATGCGCTTATCAACTTTATCGGTACGTTGGCTTTTGCACGATACTTCGAACAGAAAGGTGTGGAAAATTCATGACAAGCGCGGTGACGGTACTCGCCGCGTTCTTGATTTGCGCCGGTATTTTCTTTCTATTGATGGGAGCTGTTGGGCTAATCCGGTTTCCTGATTTTTACACAAGGATGCATGCCGCCGGCAAATGTGACACGCTGGGGAGCCTGCTCTTACTGGTGGGGTTAGCAACCTATCAAGGTTTCGATTTCTCTAGTGCAAAGTTGCTCGTTATTGCCGTTTTCATTTTCTTCACCAGTCCCACCGCAGCCCACGCGATTGCCCGAGCTGCTTACACCAATCGGCTACCGTTGTGGACAAAAGGAGAACGCGAGTGATCTGGCAGCTCGACATCGTTCTATTAGGTCTTACCGTTGTGTGTGCGATTGCCGCCGTTAGCGTTAGAGACTTGCTGGCATCGGTTGTTTTGCTTGGAGCCTTCAGCCTATTCATGTGTCTCTTGTGGATTGAAATGGGTGCAGTCGACGTAGCGTTCACAGAAGCAGCCGTGGGCGCTGGGGTAACAACGGTGTTCTTCGTTGTAACTGTCTTTAAAACAGCTAGGGTGAGTAAAGATTGAACTATCTGCATCTGGTCGTCACCGGCTTAACAGGTCTGTTGTTGTTTCTCGGCTCACTTGACATGCCGAACACAGGTGACCCGCAGTCCGCACCAGCCGTTCATGTGTCCCCGCGATACATTGAGGACAGCCTTAAGGAAACCGCGGTGCCGAACATGGTCACTGCAGTTCTTGCGGATTATCGAGGGTTTGACACTCTGGTGGAAACGGCAGTCGTTTTTACCGGAGCAATGGCTGTTCTCCTCATCCTGCGCAGCCATCGGGAGGAACAGTAGCCGTTGAAAGACGTTGCGCCAAGTATCATTCTCAAGGTTGTGTGTCGGCGACTTGTGCCATTCGTCCAAATTTTTGGGCTCTACGTCATCATGCACGGGCACAGCAGTCCCGGCGGTGGATTTCAGGGTGGAGTCATCCTTGCATCAAGTGTCATGCTCCTCGTTTTGTGTGATGGGTTAGAACCCGTACAACGAAGGTTTTCCGTTGCTATGGCCACGGCCGCCACTAGCACCGGCGTCTTGCTCTACGCGGGCGTTGGTGTGCTGAGTCTGCTCCTCGGGGCTAATTATCTGGATTACGGCATTCTTCCCGGTGCTGAACCGCGTAGCCTCGGCATGCTCGTGATCGAGGTGGGCGTAGGAATTACGGTGACCGGAGCCCTCGTGTCAATCTTTTACGACCTCTTGGGTTTCGAATAGGCAGAGAATGCTCGAATTTATTATTGGTCATTTCAACAACGCGACGTACATCATGCTGATGATGATCGGTTTCTACGCCATGATCGGCAAGACCAATTTGGTGAAGAAATTGGTGGGCATGAACATCTTTCAGTGGTCAATAATCTTATTTGTCGTATCACTATCGGCCAAACGCGACGCAACGATTCCCATTGTCTTTGGAAGTCATAGCTCGGGCAGTCCGGCACATTTGGATGCGTCCAGCTACGTCAACCCATTGCCTCACGTGCTTATGCTTACCGCGATCGTCGTCGGTGTGGCCACCACTGGGGTTGCGCTAGCTCTACTTCTTAGAATTTACAGGAGGTACGGGACACTGGAAGAGGACGAATTGCTAAAGAGAATCCGATCATCCGGATGAATATTCATCAATCAGCGACGCCCATCCTCATCGTCATTGTACCTCTAATCACCTCCTTTATCCTTCCGCTCCTTGGTTGGAGGCATCGACGTTTAGTGTTCCCCGTTTCCGTGCTCGCGTTGTTATGTTCCTTTGGCTTGTCTCTGGTGTTAGCAGGTCGGGTTCTCAACGTCGGACCGGTCGAGTATTTCATGGGTGGCTGGGAACCGCCGTGGGGGATTGCGTTTTATGTCGATCACCTTGCCGTCCTCATGCTCCTGCTGCTGACCTTTGTCACTCTTCTCGTAGCGATTTACTCGAAGAAGAGCATTCTGAAGGAGGCACCGGACCAAGAGGTGCCCTTTTACAGCCTCTATCTCATTCTCGTAAGTGGGCTGACGGGTCTCGTGTCAACAGCCGACATGTTCAATCTCTACGTGTTTCTCGAAATTACTTCCATTTCCTGCTACGCATTGGTTTCACTTGGTAGAGGAGTGGCGGTGGTGTCTGCCTTCCGCTATGTGATTCTTGGGACCGTTGGAGCTGCCTTCTATCTGCTCTCGGTAGGATATCTCTACAGCGTAACGGGTTCGCTGAACATGACTGACTTGGCCCGCATTCTGCCAGGGCTCTACGAATCGAATGCTGTGCTGGTCGGCTTTGCCTTCTTCGTCATTGGAATCTCGCTCAAGATGGCGCTATTCCCGATGCATGCTTGGCTTCCCGGTGCGTACACCAACGCTCCCTCGGCTGTCAGTGCTCTGGTCGCCGGCACGACAACAAAGGTTGCCGCGTACGTGTTGGCAAGGGTGATGTTCTTTGTATTTGAACCAAGTTTTTCCGTTGAGACGTTTCCGGTTACCACAGTGTTGAGTTGGATGGCGGCGGTCGCCATGATTCTGGGTTCCGTTATGGCGATCGTGCAATCGGATCTCAAACGAATGTTGGCCTACTCGTCTATCGCACAGATTGGCTACATCGTTTTGGGTATCGGTCTTGCCAATGGGATGGGCTTCACAGGGGGAATCCTGCATCTAGTCAACCATGCGTTTATGAAGTGTTGCCTGTTCCTAGTGGCCGGCGCCATCGTTTACCAAACGGGACGTCGAGAGATTCACACTTTTCGAAACCTTTCCAGAAAAATGCCATTGACTACGGCAGCGTTTACCATCTGCGCATTTGGCATGATCGGCCTTCCGCCGACCGGTGGTTTTTTTAGCAAGGTCTATCTAATTCTTGGTGCAATCGACGGGGAGCAGTGGGTGTTTGTTGGTGTCATCCTAGTTAGCAGTGTGCTGGCCATTGGTTACCTGGCCAATGTGGTCCGCTATATGTACCTAACCGCCGACGAAGACGAAATAGCGACAGAAATGACCGTGTCGTCTCACGGAGAGCCGGACCGGGAGAAGGTGCCGTTAACCATGCTTGTCCCCATGCTTATCCTCGCAGCGGGGGTCATCCTGCTTGGCCTCTTCAATGGAGTGGTGGTTTCCCAGTTCATTGACCCGGCTATCCCGATCGGTCTTCCGAGGTGACAGGATGACAACAACCGCTGCTTGGGTGTGCATCTTCGCACCGCTGATCGGGGTGGCCGTCACGCCTTTTCTTGGCCGATTCAACCGGACGGCAAGAGATCTTGGAGCCCTTCTATCGTCCTTGGTTGCAGCTGTGGCCGCGCTGAGTTTGTTGCCAGCATTGTTTCATCCCGAGACGCTTCCACTCGAGCACGAACTTGCGTGGCTCGCAAACCCGATCGAAATTGGTTTTGGGGTGCTAGTTGACGGCCTGAGCATTGTTCTTGCCAACGTCGTAGCGGTGATCAGCTTCGTCATCATGGTCTATTGCCACGGGTATATGCGCGATGATCCCGCACAGACTCGATTTTGGATGTGGATGAATGGCTTCATCGCCAGTATGTTGCTACTGATCTTTTCCAATAACCTCCTGTTCCTTTTTGTTGGCTGGAAACTGGTTGGTGTTTGTAGCTATGGCCTGATCGGTTTCTATTTTCAAGACCAAAAAAAGTACTGGATTGGTGGACCGCACCCAACCGCTTTTGTAACCCCGTCCCAGGCGAGCCTCAAAGCGCTTGTCGTCACTGGTCTTGGCGACATGCTCATGCTCGGAGGGATTTTGCTGGTGTTCTTCTATGCCGGCACTTTGAATTTTCTCGAACTGTACGCAACCGCTCCGGTCTGGCTCGCAACCATGGCTGCCACTCCGGGCATGGTGATATTGGTGAGCCTGCTGCTACTAGCTGGACCGTTCGGCAAGTCAGCCCAGTTTCCTTTTCACGAATGGTTACCTGAGGCCATGGCTGGCCCAGCACCGGTTTCCGCTCTTATTCATGCCGCGACAATGGTGAAAAGCGGTGTGTATCTTGTGGCTCGATTCGTGCCCATTTTCTACTACGGCCTCTGGGTGGCCGGCATTGACGAGGCGGCCTGGTTCTTCTACGTCATTGCATGGGTCGGGGTTTTCACCGCTTTCTTGGCAGCTACGCAGGGACTTGTGGCAGTGGAACTTAAAAAAGTACTGGCGTATTCAACAGTCAGCCAGATCGGCTACATGCTACTTGGGTTGGGCGCCGCTGGGCTCGGACCATCGCTCCTTCTTGATGGATATACCGCTGGAATTTTTCATCTCGTCAGCCATGCTCTTTTTAAAGCGTGTCTTTTTCTCTGTGCAGGGACCGTAATTCACGCTGTCCACTCCATCTACATGCCAAATATGGGGGCACTACGGAAATACCAGCCGATGACATGGTTGTTTACGCTTGTTGCGGCGCTGTCACTCATGGGACTTCCACCCTTTCCCGGATTTTGGAGCAAGGATGCCGTCTTGCTGGTTGTCGCGGACGGCAGCATAGTCTTGTTTGTTGCCGCCCTTATTACCGTCGCGGTGACGGCGTTCTACACAGTACGTTTTGTGGGACTGGTGTTTTATGGTTCCGAAAGCGATGCTTTTTTAAAGGTTGTACGGAGCGGTGAGCCCGTTGATGACGGAAAGATGCCGATGTATGTCGCGTCTGGAGTACTTGCGCTCCTTATCATCGGGGCAGGCGTTGGCGGACCTTTCATCGAAAGCGTGCTGCACCATGGATTTGAGATTGGTCTGGCGAGAGATGCCAACATTGCTACATCAGCGATCTCGCCTGACAATGCGCAAGAATCAGTCTTCCATCAAATAATTCCAATTCTCTCGGTACTGTTTCTTTTAGCGGGCGCGCTTCCTGCCTATTACCTGTTTATCACGCGCAAGGTTTCCGCTGAAGAGTTTCTTGAAAAATCTCGAGTTGCGACGTTGATCCATACGTTCTTATGGAAACGATGGTTTATCGACGCTTTCTACCGACACGTGTTCATTGGCGGTATTTCTCAAGTGGCCACGTACGTTGCCGAGAATGTCGAGGCAAAGTTTAACAACCTTGTTCACCGTCAGCTTCCTAGGCTGTTTATTGTGAAGGCGGAACGGTTTGTTCATCGACTGCGGGCAGATACAGAAGAACTGTTTTATAACGTGTCGTATGTGCTTGTCCTGTTCGTCCTGTTACTCACCTATATGTTTCTAGGTGCTGGTGGGGCTCAATAATGCCAGCCTTGCTTCTGCAAATTCTGCTGACCCCAATTCTTGCGTCTGTCGTTGTTTTTGTTCTGCGACATCGAATCGGTCGGTTTGCTGGATGGGTCACGTCGGGTGCACTGTTGTACACGACGGTGCTGGTGCTGGTCGCCGCCGCGGCAGTCAGTCGAGGCAAGGTACTTGTTGAGGAATATCGAGTTGTCGCTCCCAATTCTCAGATCCCAGAAGCAATCCGTTTGGGCCTGCTAGCAGATGGTCTCAGTATTTCGACATTAGCTGTTGTGATGCTGTTGTGTGCTGCCCTGGCGATCTATTCGATTCGGTATATCGAACGTCGGACTGAAGTCCTCTACGCCGATGAAGACCAGTTGGGTCGAGAGCGACATTACGTGAGGTTCTTCTATTTAATGCCGCTTTTCCCAGTCGGGTTCATCGGCACAATCCTGAGTACCAACTTGATCCCGTTGTACTTTTTCATGGAAGTCCTCACGGTCTCGCTGTTCTTCTTAATGGCGTATTTCGGCTATCGGGAACGGGTCCGCATTGCGTTCATCAGCTTGGCATGGGGGATCATCGGAGCGCTCTTGTTCTTGGCGGCGTCACTTTTGGTCTACGACCAAATTGGGAGTTGGGATATCTCGGAACTCAGCCACATGAAGGGCTCGCCTCTTGTCACTGCCACGATCTTTTTGTTTCTTGTTGGTCTCTTGATGAAGCTGGCGATTGTACCGTTTCATGTCTGGATGCCTCCGGTGCATGCCGAACATCCCACATGCATTGCTGGCTTGCTCGCTGTCTATGCCAATCTCTCGGTTTATGTCCTCATTCGAGTCGTGGTGCTTCCGCTGGGTAGTGAGTTTCAACAGTTTGGCGTGCCGCTGATGGTGCTCGCACTTGTGACCATGGTCTATGGATCTTTGCTTGCCATGGCACAAACGGATATCAAGCGTCTTGCTGCCTGTTCTACCATCAGCCAAATTGCCTATTCCGTGCTTGGTCTTGCCGCATTGACGAGTAGCAGTGTCCAGGGCGGGATGTTTTTCTTTCTAAGCCACATCATGGGAAAAACGGTCTTTTTCTCTACCGCGGGCATCGTTGTGTACGCCACTGGAGTGCGCGACATGCGACAGATGGGAGGTCTCGCAAGACGCATGCCCGTGACGGCTGCTCTTTGGATCGTCGGGTGCATGATGCTGTCTGGGTTTCCACCGTTTAGTAGTTTTACGGCCGAATGGATTATGTTCTCAGGAATATTTGAAAGAGGGGTATTGAGCGGGGCGTTCGGCGTCGTGATTGCCCTTGTTGGGCTAGCCGCAGTGTTGTTGACGGTTGCCTACTCGTTCAACGCAGCTCGGCAGATTTTCTTCGGTCCGTTAAACCCGGCCCTTGAAGCGAAGGATCTATCGGATCCACCCCTTACGATGACGGTACCATTGATGCTCATTGCCATGGTCTCACTCATTCTAGGAATTTTCCCTCAAACAATCATGAACTTGCTTCACTCGGTTCTTGGTGACATTTAATCAGCATTATCCCCAAGGTTGGGGAATGGCTCGTACAGCGATTCAGATACGTTCCAGTTTTGCGTAACGCGCGAGCAGTTTTTTTTCACCGACCAAATTAAATCGGACCGTCAGTTTCACGTCACCAATTAACGTTTCGACGTTGACGACCGTGCCAGTGCCAAATGTTGGGTGGCGAACACGCGCCCCACGAGAGATTCCGGCAGCTGATTGGTCTTCATCGGCCTCGTCATATGCTATTGGTGGCGAGTCTAATGATTGTGTTCGTTGTGATCGGCGACGCCATTGACCACGCCGCCCGCCGGTGGAGGTACCAAAGAGAGCAGGCCCATAGGTTGGTTCAATGACCGTGACAAGTTCAGCGGGGATTTCGTCAAAAAACCGCGATGGTTCTGTTGACTGATATTCGCCAAACACGCGTCGTCTGGCTGCACTTGTCAATACGAGAGTTGATTCAGCCCGAGTCATCCCAACATAACAGAGCCGACGTTCCTCTTCCAGTTCGTCGTCGTCTGCAGTGGCGCGGGCATGGGGGAACAACCCATCTTCCATTCCAGCGATGACGACAAGGGGGAATTCGAGCCCTTTCGCAGCATGCAGTGTCATCAACCACACACGTGCATTGCCAGGTCCATTTTCTTCATCGGCTTCGGATAAGAGCGAGAGGCGGTCGACGAAACCGCCCAGACTGGCATCAGGGTCACGCAACTCGTAATCCCGAGCGGCAGAGACAAGTTCAGCCAAATTTGCAATGCGACTTTCGGCCTCTTCACTCCCGTTGTCGTGTAAGGCCTGTATATATCCACTTTGATCGAGAGCTTTTCCCAGCACAACGGAAGCAGGTTCCGTTGAAATATTTTCGCGTAGATTTGTCAAGATTTCTCGGAATCGTGACAGAGCTTTGAGCGACCGACTGGGGAGTAAACGGTTGTCCGTTGCTCTCACGAGCCGGTTCCAGAGTGAGGCAACAGACGCTTCGGAATCAAGGCCTGCGTCTTCAAAAAGAGGAGAGTTCTCCTCTGGTTCGACAGAAATTCCTGACAAGCCAGCCATGACGCCTTTTCCGATTCCCCGCGCCGGTACATTAATCACGCGTCGCAAGCTCACGTCATCGTCGGGAGCCAAGACGAGTTTTAAATAGGCCAGGGCGTCTTTCACTTCTTTACGTTCGTAAAAGCGCACACCACCTACAACACGATATGGGATGGCTTCGCGTGTCAACGCATCTTCAATGGCACGTGATTGAGCGTTCGTTCGGTACAGCACCGCAGCTTTATCAATATCTGCTTCAAAACCTTCACGGATCTGTTTGAGGATAAAGTCGGCTTCCTCAAGCTCGTCGTTGGCTCGGTGGCAAATAATGGGTTCTCCACCGACGCGTTCGGCGCGGAGCACTTTCTCTTTGCGCTGCCGATTGCGACTGATCACATTGGTGGCGGCATCGAGAATGACTTGAGTTGACCGATAGTTGCGCTCCAGCCGGACGACCTTTGTTTCGGGATAGTCCTCTTCGAAGTCGAGAATGTTTCGTAAATCAGCACCGCGCCATTTATAGATTGACTGATCAGGGTCTCCGACGACGCACAAGTTACGGTGCTGATCGGTCAGTAGGCGGATCAGCATGTATTGCGGTCGATTTGTGTCTTGGTACTCGTCAATCATCACGTAGCGAAATCGATTGGCGTACCGCTCACGGGCGTTTTCCGATGTTTCAAAAAGTGTGACCGCTTTCAGCAATAGATCATCAAAGTCGAGGGCGCCACTTGTGCGAAGAGTCTTGAGGTAGAGCTCGTAAACGGCGGCGAGCTGGTCGTCACCAAACCCGTGACTGTTCTCCCGAATATCAGCCGCGCTTTCCATCCGGTTTTTGGCATGACTGATTCGCGACAGCAAAGACCGAGGGGGTGTGATCTTGTCGTCAACGTTCAGGTCGCGCATGGCCTGGCGCACGGCACTCAACTGATCGATAGAATCGTAAATCACAAAGTCACGGGAGAGTCCAATCAGCGGCGCCTCGCGACGCAGCACGCGTGCACAAAAGGCATGAAACGTTGAAATCCACAACTGGGGAGACTCCGATTCAAGCAATTGTTCAACGCGGCCCCGCATTTCCTCAGCCGCTTTGTTCGTAAACGTGACGGCAAGCACTTGGTCGGGTTCGGCGTGCCCATCTCGGATTAGATAGGCCAGGCGGCAGCAAATAACGCGTGTTTTCCCGGAGCCAGCGCCTGCCAAGATCAGTAGCGGGCCATCACGATGTAAAACCGCTTCACGCTGTTCGGGGTTCAGTTTTTCGAGGAACGACATCTACTCAATCGTGACTGAGTGACACAAAATGGTGATTTAATTTTCTGGGGAAACTTTTCGGGTTTTTTGTTTTTTTGCCCACCTTGCAATTACAACCCATGCGTATGCTGTTACTGCAATCGTTAGTACCAACCAAATGTAAAAATTCATTTCCATAATTTTCTTCTTTTAATTCACTGTTTTGCATTACTCCACCGTGACACTTTTTGCGAGATTTCTGGGTTGATCCACATCACAGCCTCTTAGTACAGCGATGTGGTACGCCAACAACTGGAGTGGCACGACCATGGGGATAGGCGTGAGTAATGGATGGGTCGACGGGACGGGAATCAGGTGGTCCTTGTTGGGTTCAAGAAATGCCTCGAACGCATCAAGTGGAGCATCGCTAAGCACAATGATCGCTGCCCCGCGCGTTTTTGCCTCCTGTAAATTCCCCCGCATTTTTTCAAAGACTTTGTCTTGAGGGACAATAGCTACCACTGGCAGGTTTTCGTCAATTAAGGCGATCGGCCCGTGTTTCATTTCACCTGCAGGGTAGCCTTCAGCGTGAATGTAGGATATTTCTTTGAGTTTGAGTGCGCCTTCTAACGCAACGGGATAATTGATTCCCCGGCCGAGATACAGAAAATTTGAACTGCGATAGAACCGTTTCGCAATGGATTCAATAAGGTGGTCTTGCTTGAGCACTTGTTCGACGAGACCAGGGAGGCGTGTCAAGGCGTCAATATGTTCACGTGTCTCATTAGCTCCAAGCTCATTGCGAACTCTCCCAAGGTGTAATGCCAACAGGTTCAAAGCAACGAGTTGGGATGTAAATGCCTTTGTTGAGGCCACACCAATTTCTGGTCCGGCGTGGGTGTAGATAATCCCGTCAGCATCGCGAGTTGCCATGCTTCCCACGACGTTACAGACGGCAACACTCTTGGCGCCTTTTGTCTTGGCTTCACGCAACGCGGCAAGGGTATCGGCGGTCTCACCAGACTGAGTAATGACAACGGCCAGGGTGTTGTCATTACCAATCGGGTCGCGGTAGCGATATTCCGAACCGTAGTCGACTTCTACCGGGACACGTGCTAGTTGCTCAATAAGAAACTTTCCAACAAGTGCAGCGTGCCACGACGTACCGCAGGCAAGAAGAATGACTTTATCGATGCTCTGTAAGACTTGGTCGTCGAGTTCGAGTTCACCCAAAAAAATCCGGCCATGCTCTTCGTAGACGCGACCAAGCACCGTTTCTTGTAACGCCCATGGCTGCTCGAAGATCTCTTTCCGCATAAAGTGTTTGTAGCCGGCCTTTTCTGCCATCACGGGGTCCCACTGAATCCGCTGCGTCGAGGTGGAAACGGTTTGGCCGCCATAGTCGGTAAATTCAACGCCGCCATGTGTCACGATCGCCATTTCCTCATCCCCAAGAAAAACTACGTCTCGGGTGTGACTTAGAATGGCTGGCACGTCTGATGCGATAAAAAACTCGGCATCGCCTAGTCCAATGACAATCGGAGGCCCGTTTCGAACAGCGACAATCTTGCCAGAGTCGTCAGCATGCACGAGCACGATTCCAAAAAGACCTCGCAGTTTCTTGAGTGACCGGCGCACCGCGTTTTCGAGTCCGTCATCTTTGAATTCACCTTCGACTAGATGCGCGATAACTTCGGTGTCGGTTTCGGTTTTGAAGGTATGCCCTGCTGCCTGTAGTTCGTGTTTGAGTTCAAGATAGTTTTCAATAATGCCGTTGTGCACAACGACAATTTTTCCGGTGCAGTCTCGATGCGGGTGAGCGTTTTCCTCAGTTGGGCGTCCATGAGTCGCCCAACGCGTGTGGCCGATTCCGTACTCTCCTTCGACTGGATTTGTCGCGATGACTTGTTCGAGG
>Ga0310123_10000364_pt1 | contig 40731 bp, 37 predicted proteins | sample CB6_AW_1057_MG_FD_203505 | JGI IMG/M metagenome (GOLD analysis project Ga0310123, IMG submission 203505) | Marine microbial communities from Western Arctic Ocean, Canada - CB6_AW_1057 | ecosystem: Environmental > Aquatic > Marine > Oceanic | place: Canada: Western Arctic Ocean | collected... | reverse complement strand
CTCCCAGTCGGACCAGTTCCTCGGCCATCACCCGGCCGAGGCCTCTCGAGGAACCGGTGATCCAGGCAGTTTGTCCGGCGAGCGGGTCGGGCATGAGAGTGCTCAGAGAGAGGGGAGAGGGGAGAGTAGAAGAGTCGCACCGAGGGCAACTCTAGGTTGTGGTGTCGCTGGTGAGGCCTTTGGTTTCGGCTTGGGCTTCGTGGAGGTCGTGTTCGGTCATCATGTGTGCGAGTTCGGTGAAGCTGACCCGGGGTTCCCAGCCCAGCACGCGTCGTGCCTTGGTTGCATCGCCTCTGAGTGCGTCGACCTCGGTCGGCCGAAAGAGCTGCGGGTCGATTTCGACGTAGTCGTTGTAATCGAGGTCGAGGTGGCCGAAGGTCTCTTCGAGGAAGTCACGGACCGAGTGTGTTTGTCCGGTGGCGATGACGAAGTCATCGGGCTCGTCGTGCTGGAGCATCAGCCACATCGCTTCGACGTAATCACCGGCGAATCCCCAGTCGCGGCGTGCGTCGAGGTTTCCCAGTACGAGTCGATCCTGGAGTCCCAGCTTGATGCGTGCCGCGGCGCGGGTGATTTTTCGGGTCACGAAGTGCTCGCCTCGCCTGGGCGATTCGTGGTTGAACAGGATCCCGTTGACAGCGAACAGCCCGTAGGCCTCGCGGTAGTTGACCGTTTGCCAGTAGGCGAACACCTTGGCACAGGCATAGGGGCTTCGGGGGTGAAAGGGTGTTGATTCGTCCTGGGGCGAGGGGGCGTTGCCGAACATTTCGCTGGAGGAGGCCTGGTAGAAGCGTGGTTGGCGACCGGTCGCGGCGTGGTGCTGCCGGATCGCCTCGAGCACCCTGAGCGTTCCCAGTCCGGTGACATCGGCGGTGTGGATGGGCAGGTCGAAGGAGACCCGCACGTGGCTCTGGGCCGCCAGATTGTAGACCTCGTCGGGAGCCACTTCGTTGCAGACGGCCGCCAGCCGCGAGGCATCGGTGAGGTCGCCGTAGTGCAGTTGGCAGCGAGGGCTGCACAGTTCGCGGCGTGCGTAGGGCACCAGTCCATGGACGTCGTAGTCTCGATCGAGCAAGAACTCGGCGAGGTACGATCCGTCTTGGCCCGAGAGCCCGGTGACCAGAGCGACGCGTTTCACGATGACTCCTGTTTCGTCAGCGAGCTGATCCCAGCTAAGATGGCCGGAGGGGCAGGGGGGGGCCGTGGCCGCCTCCATTTTCGTCCGTCGGGGTGTGGAAATCGAGTATGAAGGGCGGTCATCGAGAGCGTCAAGCGATGCTCCCGGGCGTGCCCCGCCGACGTCTTGCTGGGTTCTTCCTGAACTTGCCAATGGGCTGCTGATGAGCGATTCGACAACGCCCGTCGCGTCCGCTGGGTCCAGGCAGGTCGCGGACTGGAAGCCATGGGCCGCCTGGCTGGTCGCCTGGGTGGTGGGACTGGCGTTTGTGCTGCCGGTCGAAATCTCGGGTTGGAAGGTGGCACCCGGTGGTCTGTTCGAGACGGTGTTGGTCGGGATCAACATCGACACGGCGCCGTGCCTGTTCTGGTTGGTGATGGGAGTGCTGTTGGCTCCCTGGCGGTTCGGGCGAGTGCTGGGCACGGGGAGTTGGGGAGTCCGGCTGTCTCGATGGTGGTCCACGCCGGCGGGCTGCGGCGGCGTGGGAGTTTGGCTCTCGTTGCTGTTGGTTGCAGCCGTCTCTCTGGGAATCAGCCTGCACGTGGCCTCGCGGCCTGTCAGCTTTCAGGCGGCCCCGCGGGCGGTCACCCGTCCCGTCACTGCGCGTCTGGACAGTCTGCCACCGGGGTATCACGACGAGTACAGCTACCTGTTCCAGGCTCGCACGTTTGTTTCCGGCGAGTGGACCAGCAGACCGCATCCAGAGGCCCGGGCCCTGTTCGACCAGATGCACGTGCTGAACCACGAAAGTGTTTTCGCCAGCCGCTACTTTCCCGGTGTGGGGGCGTGGATGGTACCGTTCGTGGCCTGGGGTGAGCCGGTCTGGGGTCATTACCTGGCCGGTGTCCTGACGGCAATCGCGGTGGTGGGGATCGGCCGCGAACTGGTCGGCAACGGAGTCGGGCTACTCGCGGGGCTATTGACGGCGGTCTCACCGGGAATGGCCCTGTTCAGCAACCTGCTGCTGTCTCACCATCCGACGCTGGCCGGCCTGGGCGTGTTCATCTACGGATTCCTGAGAATGCAGCGGACGGGGATCGGCGGGTGGGGTCTGTTGGCCGGTGTGGGCCTGTCCCTGGCGATGCTGTGTCGCCCGCTGACGGCCGCCGCCGTGGGACTGCCGTTTGGATGCTGGTTGGCGTGGTGGTGGATTCGAGGCGACGGCAGCGAGTCACCGGGTGGACGTCACACACGCGTGGCGTGTGTCGGTCTCCCGGTGCTGCTCGGGCTGGTTGTGATGGGTTGGTACAACCACCAGCTGACCGGAGACTGGTCGACGACGCCCTACAAGGTCTTCACCGACAACTACACGCCTCGCCACGTCTACGGATTCGGCAATGTCGAGAGTGGCGAGCGGCGGATTGCCGAGATGGATCCTGCGGCGCGTCAGCGGGTGCTCGAGCACTACGACCGCTGGGCCGAAAACCTCGATGCACAGCTGGCCTCACGCAACGTGGTCAATCGCCTGATGGAGTCGGGCAAGTGGACGGTTGGCCTGGTCGTGCTGATAATGACGTCGGTGGTGTTGCTGGTTGGTTTTCTACTGGGCGCGGTGCCGGTTCCGGGCAGACGCTGGTTGGCGATCGTGCTGGCGATCCTCTGCCTGCACCTGGCGCACGTTCCGTACTGGTATGCGGGGATCATGAACTGGCACTATGTGTTCGAGAGTGCTCCGTTGTGGTGCCTGCTGGTGGCCGGTGTGACGGCGGGCCTGTGGCAGTCGGCTGTACGCGTTGGTCGAGTGGGCCTGGCGGTGGCCTGGAGCGGGCTGCTGCTGGTCACCCCGATGACGTCGTACCTCGAGTTCGCTCCGGTCTGGTCCCCGTCGCGGATCGATCTGGCCGTTGGCGAGGTCGGGTTTGCCCGGGCCCGCCATGCCGAGTTCAGGAAGCGCGTCGCGTTGCGAACCGGAAGTGACAAGGCCCTGGTCCTGGTCAAACCCGATCCGTCCGACCGGCACATCGACCTGGTCGTCAACGATCCGATGCTCGACACCCGGGTGCTGGTAGGCCGCTACCTTCCCAAGGTGGTGCCGATGTCGCGGGTGTTGAAGATCTTCCCGGACCGCCGGGTCTTCGTGTTTGATGTGGTGGGCGGTGGCATGCGGGAGATTCGGCGGTGAACGGAACGGGAGACGAGACTGGTGGCCGGACCTGGCGGATCGGGAACACGACCTGCGTCCTGGATGGCGACCCGTGGTTGATGGGGATCCTGAACGTGACCCCCGACAGTTTTTCCGACGGCGGGGAGTGCGTCACGCTCGAGTCGGCGGTCGAGCGAGCTCGGGAGATGGTTGCGGCGGGCGCGGCGATGATCGACGTCGGCGGCGAATCGACTCGACCGGGAGCGAACCCGGTCGACAACGACGAAGAGTTGCGGCGGGTGGTGCCGGTGGTCGAGGCGGTGGCCGGGGAGGTGGATGTACCGATCTCGATCGACACGATGAAGGCGACCGTGGCGCGGGCCGCGGTCGAGGTGGGGGCGAGCGTGGTGAATGATGTCTCGGGTCTCGAGGCCGATACCGAGATGGTTGCGACGTGTGTCGAGTTGGACGTGGCGGTCGTCTGCATGCACATGCGGGGCACGCCGCAGACGATGCAGGATGACCCGGTCTATGAAGACGTGGTCGAGGAGGTGGCGAGTTATCTCGAGAGTCGGCTCGATCACCTGGTCACGGCGGGGCTGTCGGCCGAACGGGTGGTGCTGGATCCGGGGATCGGTTTCGGCAAGACCGCCTCGGACAATCTCGAGTTGCTGTCTTCGATCGACCGTCTGCATCGTGCCGATCGACCGCTGCTGGTCGGTCATTCGCGAAAGCGGTTTCTTTCGAAGCTGTTGGGTCGGTCCCTCGAGGAGCGGCTGGCCGGGACGATCGGGGTGGCGTTGGCACTGGCGGGGCAGGGGACCGAAATCATCCGGGTGCACGACGTGGGGGCGGTGCACGACGCGCTCTCGGCGTGGCGGAGTGTCAGCGAGCGGGCGTAGCGAGTCAGCCGGCCAGGGCTACTCGTCGCGGGGCGGCCGCATCATCAGTGAATCGGTCGCCTCGACCGCCTGCTTGCCTTCGAAGAGCACGCGGAACACCTCGGCAGTGATCGGCATCTCGATCCCCTGCTGCTCGGCCAGTTCGTGCACGCTGCGGGTGGTCCAGACCCCCTCGGCCACCGCATCCATGCCCTGGAGGATCTGCTCGAGTGTTTCACCGGCTCCGAGCCGCTCGCCGACTTTACGGTTGCGGCTGTAGGGACTGGCGCAGGTGGTGATCAGGTCTCCCATGCCGGCCAGCCCGGCGAACGTCTGGGGTTCTGCGCCCAGCGAGGTTCCGAAGCGAGTCATTTCGACGAGTCCGCGGGTCATCAAGGCGCTCTTGGCATTGTCGCCGTAGCCCAGTCCGTCACAGATGCCCGCGGCGATGGCGATCACGTTCTTGAGAGCCGCGGCCAGTTCGACTCCGATGATGTCGACGTTGGTGTAGACCCGAAAGCGGTCGGTGGTAAACGTCTGCTGGACGCTTTTGGCCAGGGCCAGGTCACCGCTGGCTGCGACGACGGTCGCCGGCAGCCTGCGCGTGATCTCCTCGGCGTGACTCGGGCCACTCAGCGAAACCACGGCCCGGCTACCGAGCACTTCGCCGATGATCTCGCTGGGCCGCTGAAAGGTCTCGTTTTCGATCCCCTTGATCACGCTGACCACCGGTCGGTCGTCGGTGAGTGCTGGTGAGATGTCGTTGAGGCAATCGCGGAGGAAGGCGGTGGGGACGGCCATCACCAGCAGGTCGCTGTTGGTGACAGCCGCGCCGATGTCGGAGGTGATTTCGATCGAATCGGAGATCGTGATCCCCGGCAGCAGTCGCTTGTTCTCCCTCGACGAAGCCATGTCGGCTGCGTGGTCGCTGCTGCGGGCCCAGAGTGCGACCTGTTGTTCGGGGTTCTCGGCCAAGACGATGGCGCAGGCGGTCCCCATCGCTCCGCCACCGATAACCGTAATCCGCTTCGACATCGCCTGTCACCCGAGGGTGATACCTTCGCAGCCGACCGCCCTGCCGGCGGCCTCTTGGGACCGCATTCTAGACCAAGCGAGGGCGCAACTGAAGTGACGGCCCAGGGAGGGGGATTCCGAGTAGTCCGGTGAGGGGATCGGAAGAATTCTGGTGTTGACTCTCTTGGCGACTTCGAGACAATTCCCGCTCGCTCTCCTCATTCTCTCCAATCCAACTCCCGCGTTTCGCAGGTGCGATAGTGACTGCGCCATTCAAGGCTCTCGTTTCGTTCTGCCTGGTCCTTCCGGGTGCGGCCCTGGCGGCTGAACCATTCCGGTTGGTTGACACGGTGGCCCGTGCTCAATCCCCTTCGGCCTACCCGGCCTCGGTGGTTCCGAGTTATGCGCCGGTACCGTTCCAGGCCGGGATCCATGCTCCGGTTTATACTCCGGTCTACGACCCGGCTCCGATCATGGGTGCTTCCCCAACCGCGTCGGGCACGACGTGGATGACGATGCCGGTACTGCAGACGGGCAATCCGATGGGGATTGTCCCGGCGCCTGGCATCCAGCCGGCACCCTGGGCAACTCAACCGGTTCCGGGCCAGGTGCCCGGAGGCATGACCTTTGGCGCGCACGCCAGTCTGCAGCCCTATCGGCTCAACGCCTGGACGGGACGTGTCGAGGTGGGTTTTCTGCCCGCGCAGGGGACCGAGGGACGGCTGGGCAACTTCGGCGTGACCGAACTCGACGTCGAGCTCGAATTCTCGGGGCTGTTCATGCCCGGCTGGATCTTCAGTTTCACCCAGATCATCGACACGCGGTGGTGGGACGGCCCCGGCGATGCCGGGGTCGATGATGATCCGGCCACCGCCTTGATTGACGAGACGATTCCCGGCAACGGCTTGCCGTCGCGGGCCCACAGGATTGGCTGGGACCTGGAGTTGGCGACGATCAACCAGGGCGGCTACAGCGCTCAATTGGCGTTCACACCATCACTGGCCACCGACTTCGACAGCGGGATCGATTCCGACGCGTGGCAGTTCGATGCTCGTGCCGTGCTCTACTACCAGTATCCGGGAATGACGGTTGCCCTGGGTGCGGGGTATTGGGATCGGGTCAAGGACCGTGTGATTCCCTATGCGGGCGTGATCTTCAAGCCCGACGCGATCTGGGAGTGGCAGTTGATGTTTCCCCAGTCGCGGATCAGCGTCTTCTTGGGTAACTACGGTGGCAACTCGAGCTGGATGTACACCAAGGCTGAATACCACGTCGAGGCCTACGACGTGACGCTGCAGAGGACTCATGGATTCGCCGCGGTGCGGGAGCAGGTCGAGTTCGAGGGCTACCGCCTGATGATGGGCTTCCGATCCGAGACGCTCCAGTACTCGAGTTTCATCGAGGCCGGCTGGGTCTTTTCGCGTCATGCGGCGTTTGCCGGTCGGACGCCGGGTTACGACATCAGCGACGGGTTCATCATTCGCACAGGTGTCAGCTTCTGATGACCGTTGTGAAGACCGCTTGAGAGCGAAGCGGGGGATGACTGGGTGAGTTCGCCGGTTGCGATCGTGCTGGCTGCCGGTGAAGGTCGGCGGATGGACTCGGACTTGCCCAAGGTGCTGCACCCGGCTGGGGGCCGTCCGCTGATCGAGTGGGTGCTGGATGCCGCCCGGGTCGCCGGCATCGGTCGCCTGGTGGTGGTGGTGGGCCACAAGTCCGAGCAGGTCCGCGGTGCCTTGAGCGGTTATTCCGATGTGAGCTTTGCGGTGCAGTCAGAGCAACTGGGCACCGGTCACGCGGTCATGATGTGCCAGGACGTCTTGAGGGATCACGCCGGCTCGATCGTGATCCTCAACGGGGACATGCCGTTGATCCGCGGTGGGTCGATCCGGTCGCTGCTGGATGCCCAGGGGGACGAATCGGCGGCCTGCGTGGTCGGGACGGCGCGGACCGAGTCGAACGCGGGTCTGGGTCGGATCGTAAGGGACGAGGGTGGCGAATTCCTTCGGATAGTCGAGGAGGTGGATGCGACGCCGGAGGAGGCTGCGATCGAGGAAATCAACACGGGGTTGTACGCGTTTGACGGGCCGCTGTTGTGGAAGTCACTTTCGCGTGTCGAGCCGACCAACCGGCAGGGGCAGTACTACCTGACCGATTGTGCGGAGATCCTGTTGGCCGAGGGGCACCGCGTGGTGGCCTCGTGTTCGCTGGACATCAGCGAGGCGCTGGGTGTGAACACGCTCGAGCAGTTGGCCGACGTCGACGCGGCTCTGTCACGCGCTTGACAATCGCGGTTGGGTTGGGCAGAACTGGTGCGCCGTGGGGATTCCGGGCCGGGTTGAGGTCGGTGGCGGGGGTCGGTTCGCGAAGGGGCGGGATGTACGATCATCTGACGCTGATCAGCGGTCGGGGTCACCCCGAGTTGTCGCTGGAAATCTCCGAATACCTCGGCCTGCCGCTGGGGGCGGTGCGGGTGGCTGATTTCCCCGACGGGGAGATCAGTGTCCAGTTGGACCACAACATCCGTGGCTGCGACGTCTTCCTGATCCAGCCGACCGGTCCTCCATCGAACGACAACGTGATGGAGTTGTTGATCCTGATCGACGCCTGTCGTCGTGCGAGTGCCGCGAGGATCACGGCGGTGATTCCCTACTTTGGATACGCGCGGCAGGACCGCAAGGATGCCGGCCGGGTGCCGATCACGGCCAAGCTGGTGGCCAACCTGATCGTCCAAGCCGGTGCGGATCGCGTGCTGACGATGGACCTGCACGCCGCTCAGATCCAGGGCTTCTTCGACGTTCCCGTCGATCACCTCTACGCCGCATCGATCCTCGACGAGTACTTTCAGTCGCTGGGATTGCCGCCCGAGGAGATCGTGGTGTTGAGTCCTGACGAGGGGAGCATCAAGCGGAGTCTCTTGCACGTCCGCCAACTGGGCGGTTCGCTGGCGATTGTCGACAAGCGGCGCAGCAGTGCGACCGAGACCGAGCAGGCCAACCTGATCGGTGGTCCGATCGAGGGCCGCACGGTGTTGATCTTCGACGACATGATCTCCACGGGCGGTTCGATTGTGGGTGCAGTCGAGGTGGCTCGACAACACGGTGCTCGCGAAATCTACGTCAGTGCCACTCACGCGGTTCTCTGCGGACCGGCTCCCACCAGGCTCCGCGAGGCGGGTCTCAAGCAGTGCGTGTTCACCAACAGCCTGCCACTCAGCGGTGAGAAGCATCTGCCGGATATGACGGTGGTCTCGGTAGCACCTCTACTCGGCGAAGCGATTCGTCGGATTCACCGCAACGAATCGGTGAGCGGTCTGTTCGGCTAGTCGGCGACGTAATCGCGGAAGAAGGCCTGGCTGGCTTCCAGGTCGGGAATCAGGCACGGGTGCTTGTACTGCTCGATGCTGCCGCCTCGTGCCGTGCGTCGGTTCGAGGCGAACCGCGACCAGGTGCCGGGGGGGATGCGGGTCAGTTGCAGGGGAGCCAGTCGTCCCGAGCGACGTTTCTCGCGGTATTCGATGTTCAACTCCTGCAGCCGCTGGTCGACCCGTTCGGCCAATTGGTCGAAGGAGGCGGCCGAGTGCGAGTCGGCCTGCTCGATCACCAGCCGATACCCCGGCGGTTCGCCCCAGACAGGCATCGCGGTGAATTGATCGAGTTCGAGTTGGAGTTCGCTGGAGCCGAGTCGAACCGATTCGACGATCTGCGACTCTGAGATCTTCTCACCGGTGATGCTCGAGATGTGGGCTCCCTTGTGCAGGAATCTCAGCAATGGAGTTGTCCCGCAGAATCCGGTGCAGCGGACCACGTCACAAATGTCGTAACGATACAGACCCGACCCGGTTGTCAGCAGGATGTAGTAGTCGTGGTCGCATTCGAGCTGGTGGGCCTCGAGCACGGTGGGCTGTGTGTTGCCATATTCCTCGGCCGGGATGAACTCGAAGTAGTTCGAGACCACGTCGAGCACTCCGTCGCAGCAGTTGTCCCTCAGCGGAATCGTCATCCGTCCTTCGCTGGCGTGCAGTCCGTGGTCTCGCGCAGGCACATCGCCGTAGCACTCGCGGACTGCGTCGAAGTAAGCAGCACAGCTGCCTCCGGTCCAGACGGCCAGGAACTGGACGGAGTTCCAGTAGTCCCTGGGGTAGAGGTGCCCGGTCTGCTCGACGATCCGTTCGAGTTCCCTGGCCCGACGCGGGCGCGGCTTCAGCCGTGATGACAGGCGGTGGCGGATCTCGCCTTCGATGTCGAACTCGGTGCTGAGGGTCCCGTCGGCGATATCGCGGATCAGGGATTGACGGTGGGTGTCGGCGAAGCGAGCCACGTGCAGCAGGGTGCTGGGGTTGGCGGTGGTCACCATGCCGACTCGCTGATCGGCCATCGCCCATCTCATCGCCGCGTAGTACTTCGCCTCGGGGTCTTCGATCTCTGCCACATCGAAGGGAATCGTGTACATGCAGCGGACCACGAATGGCGATTGCATGCGGACGGCCAGTCCGCTGATGTTCCCGCAGGGAGTTCCACCGCTGGTGAGGAACTGTTCGTGGTGGCTGACGAATTGAACGATGTTCCCGCCGGTGGCGGCCTTGTGGTGGTCGTAGGCGAAGATGGCCCAGGTCTTCCAGCCGCGGCGGTAGTCGTCCATGAAGCGTTGGCTGACGGGGATGAACTTGGCGTCGGCCGTGGTGCCACTGCTGAGTGTGAACATCAGCAGTGGGTTGTCACGGCCGAGCAGGGCTGCCTGGTTGCCTTCCTTGAGCCGTTCGATGAAGGGCTGGTAGACCTCGTAGTTGGTCACCGGGATGCTGCGACGGAAGTCGTCGGAGTCCCTCGCCCGGTCCAGACCATGTTCCTTGCCGAATTCGCTGGACCCGTTGAGTTCCAGCAGTTCGCGCAGAACGCGTTGCTGGGTGCCGCGGCAATCGGAGCTGGCGGCCAGGAACTGCCGCCCGAGACGTCTCATCCGCTTCCGCGGCAGGGCGCCCGCCAGCGATTGCAGAGTTGAGCGGATGTCCATGGTCGCGGGGAAGTGAGAACGGGAGTCAGGCCGGGACGTGGCAACCGGTCTAATCTTCCTGCTCGGTCGCCTCGGTCCCCTCCATGCCTTCTTCGACCAGTTCCTCTTCCTCTTCCTTCTTCTTCTTCTTCTTCCGACCGAGTGAACTCTTGACGATCCGGACCTTGGGCAGCCCGAAGGGACTCTGGCCTTCCTGCCAGCGATCCTCGAACTCGAGCTTCTCGATCCGCTCGCTTCGCTTCAGCACGTTACGTGTCCGCAGCAGGTGCCCCTTGCGTCGCAGGCTCTTGTCGATCGTCACCGTGGCATCTCCCCGGGTCGGCGCGTTAGAGTCGGTCCGAGACCCAGAATGGGACGCTCGGCGGGACTCGTGCCGAGTGCCCGAACTCCAATCGTAGGACGAGTTTGTTCCGAATGCAACCGCTGCATTTTGGGCTGCGGTGAGCTGTCATGGGGCTGTTTCATACCGAATTCGGGACGGTCGACTGGATCATCGTCGCGGTCTACCTCGCCGGTTCGATCGCGATCGGAGTCTGGGCCAACCGCTATGTCGGTGGATTGAGTGACTACCTGGTCGCCGGCCGCACGCTGCGGATTCGGCTGGCGCTGGCGACGATGACCGGCACCGAGTTGGGCCTGGTGACCGTAATGTACGTCGCCCAGTTGGGCTACACCAAGCAGTTTGCCTCGCTGTACCTGGCGGTGATCGAGGTCTTCGGGCTGGCGGTGATCGGGGTCACCGGATTGGTCGTGTACCGCCTGCGGCAGGAAGCGGTGCTGACGGTGCCGGAGTACTACCAGCGGCGATACACCCAGACGGTGCGGATCGTGGGCGCGGTGATGATGGTGCTCGCCGGGGTGCTCAATATGGGTGTCTTTCTGAAGGCCGGCTCGCTGTTCCTGGTGGGGGTGACCGGTCTCGAAGACCCGATGGCACTGAAGTTGATCATGTCGGGGTTACTGCTCCTGGTGCTGTTCTACACCGTGCTGGGGGGCATGGTCTCGGTGGTGATTACCGACCTGATCCAGTTCTTGGTGCTGGGGATCGGTTCGCTGGTGGTCAGTTACTATGTGCTCAGCGAACTGGGTGGGATTGGTGGCCTATGGGAACTGAGCACATCGACGTACGTTAATCCCCTACTGATCGACAACCCGGTGACGGAGGCGAAGGCCGACGGAGTGGGTCCGTGGATGCTGACGGCTCAGTGGCTGACGCTGTCGATCGCCGTGATGCTCTGGCCGGCAACCGTCTCGAGGACGCTGGCGGTCAAGACTCCGACGGTGGCCCGTCGCCTGTACCTCTTCAGTACGATCCCCTTCCTGGCCCGCCGGACGCTGCCGGCGTTGTGGGGCATCGGTGCCTTTGCCTTCTTCGCCCTGCATACGGACCTCGGCAGCGAGTTCCAGCAGTCGATCGATTCGAAGCAACTCTCCACTCTCTCGGCCATGCCGCTGTACCTGGCCAAGATCATTCCCAGCGGGCTGCTGGGCCTCGTGACCGCGGCGATGCTGGCCGCCTTCATGTCGACTCACGACAGCTACCTGTTGTGCTGGAGCGGCGTGGTGGCCCAGGACATCGTCGCTCCGTTGTGCGGAGGTCTCAGCGACCGCCGCCGCGTGCTGGTGACGCGTATCAGCATCGTGGTGATCGGGGCCTTCCTGCTGTTCTGGGGCCTTTGGTACGAGGTGGGCCAGGAATTGTGGGACTACCTCGCGATCACCGGCACCGTGTACCTCTCGGGAGCACTCCCGGTCATCGTCGGTGGCCTGTACTGGCGAAGAGCCAGTTCGGCGGGAGCCCTGGCGGCGTTGGTCTGTGGGGTGATGGGAGTCTGCGGCCTGACCCAGGTCATCGACGCGATCAACTCGGCCTTCTTCCCCGACCCTGAGAAATTCCAGGTCTTTCCGGCGCTGATGATGCTGGCGACGATGGTGACTCCGACACTGGTCTTCATCCCGGTGTCGTTGCTGGTGCCGGATCGACGTCGCAAGGATCAATCCGGTGACATGGAGCCCGTTTCATGAGTGACTGGGCGTGGCGGATTCTCTGGATGGTGATCCTGGGCGGGGGCCTGGTCGGGATGGCAGGATTGCTGCTGGCCGTCGGGGTCGGCTCCGTGCGTGAACTGAAGTTATCTCTCGAGGAGCTACGACACGGCATCGGCGACGATGAGGCCGGTGATGGGGCTGGTGATGGGGCTGGTGATGGGGCTGGTGATGGGGCTGGTGATGGGGCTGGTGATGAGATTGGGCCATCCGAGTGAGTCGGTCTCTTGGCCAGGCTACAAGTGGTCTTTGCGGTTTCGACTCGCTCGGGTACCGTAGTCGTCGCGCTGGCACGCAACGGTTCGGCAACGCGTTTCCCGGAGTCACGCAACGATGCAGTGCCCGTTTTGTCATTTCGAAGAGACCAAGGTGGTCGATTCGCGAGCCAGTCAGCCTCATGCGATCCGCCGCCGCCGCGAGTGCCTGGGTTGCGAGCGGCGATTCACGACGTATGAGAAGATCGAAGAATCTCCGCTGCGGGTGATCAAGAAGGATGGTTCGCGGGTTCCGTTTGACCGTGAGCGGATCCGAGTGGGTCTGGAGAAGGCCTGCTACAAGCGACCGGTCAGCGACGACGAGATCGAGGGGATCATCAACGCGGTCGAGCGGGAGGTGTACCAGGGCTTCGAGCGTGAGATTCCGTCGCGTGAAATCGGCGAACTGGTATTCGGTCGCCTGCGGGATGTGGACCAGGTGGCGTTTGTACGCTTTGCTTCTGTGTACCGCGAGTTCAAGGACGTCAACGACTTCGTCGAAGAACTCGAGCCGATGCTCAGGGATGTCGACCGCGAGTTGGATTAGCCCGGCAGGCCGGTGATTCAAGAGACATTGACTCGACCGCGGTTGATCGGGATGATCCCCGGGCCATGTCGTACGAGTTGGTCGAGATTCTCCGGGGGGCCGGTCATCCACGGCTGTTGGTCGTGGGGGACTTGGTCCTGGACCGTTACACCTGGGCGGACGCCGAGCGGATCAGCCAGGAGGCTCCGGTGATGGTCCTGCGAGAGGATCATCGCGAGGTGCGTCTGGGCGGCGCGGCCAACGTGGCCAACATGCTGCGGGGTCTCGAGGCCGAGGTGTTGATGGCCGGCGTGGTCGGCGACGACGAAGACGGCCGCGAGATGCGTCACCAGCTGGTGCGGGCGGGGATCGGGACTGAACTGGTCGTCACCGACGAGACTCGCCCGACGACGGTCAAGACACGGGTCATGGGTCGAGCCCAGCACCGGCACCCTCACCAGGTACTCCGTGTCGATCGCGAATCGCGTGAGCGGTTGTGCTCATCGATCGCCGATGAGTTGATCTCGGCACTGCAGACGTCGATCGCGCCCTCGGCCAAGCGTCGGGTCGATGCGGTCCTGGTTTCGGATTACGCCAAGGGAGTCTGCACGCCGGAGTTGTTGTCGGCGGTGATCTCGGCCGGTCGCGAGGCGGGGATCCCGGTGATTGTCGATCCGGCCTCGAGCGGAGACTACCGAGTCTACCGCGGCGCGACGGCGATCACTCCCAACCGCACCGAGACGTTCCGGGCGACGGGACGTGCGATTGCGACGGTCGAGGACGGCCTGGCTGCCGCGTCCCGCTTGTGCGGAGATCTCGAACTCGACACCGTCTTTGTCACGCTCGACAGCGACGGCATCGTGCTGGCCAGTTCAGACGACACCACCCGTCACGTGCCGACCCGTCGCCGCGAGGTCTACGACATCACCGGTGCCGGGGACATGGTGCTGGCCACCATCGGCCTCACGGCCGCCGCCGGTTGTAATCCCGAGACGATGGCCCGGCTGGCCAACACCGCGGGCGGCCTGGAGGTTGAGCAGATCGGGGTGGTCACCGTGACTCGCGGTGAGATGATCGCTGACCTGCTGAAGGGGCCACGGTCCGCCTGCGAGAAGATCTGTGATCGTGCCACGCTGTCCGAGTTGCTGGTGGTCCGCCGCGAGTCGGGGCAGCAGATCGTGATGACCAACGGCTGCTTCGACCTGTTGCACGCCGGTCACCTGGCCAGTCTCGAACAGGCCTCGGCCGAGGGTGATTGCCTGGTGGTGGCCGTCAATAGCGACCGCAGCGTGCGGGGGCTGGAGAAGGGGCCGGGGCGACCGATCATTGCTCAGGAGCAGCGAGCAGCGATGCTGGCGGGGTTGGAGGTGGTCGACTACGTGGTGATCTTCGACGAGGCCACCCCCGAGGCACTCATCGAGACACTCCGACCCGACGTGCTGGTCAAGGGGGGGACGTACACGGCCGATGAGATCGTGGGACGCGAGCTGGTCGAATCGTACGGGGGCGTTGTCAAGGGCCTGGGGCTGGTGCCGGGGCTCTCGACCAGCGAGATCGTGGCCCGGATTCGCGAGGCAGATCAGCAACAATTGCGGCGGGCCGGTTAGGGTGGCCGAAGTCGGTCGGGGGATGGCATGAAGACTGCCGTGTTTCTACCCAACTGGGTTGGTGATGCCGTGATGGCGACTCCGGCTCTGGCCGCAATCCGCAGCCGGTGGCCTGATGGCGAAGTCGTCGGTGTCCTGCGGCCCTACGTCGGCGACGTGCTCGAAGGGACCGGGCTGGTTGACAGGGTGATCGAGTGGGACCCGGGTGGCTCGGCAGCCGCGAATTCCGGCTGGGGGCTGGCGCGGCGGTTGAGAGCCGAGCGGTTTGACGTGGCGGTGTTGTTTCCCAATTCGCTGAGATCGGCCTGGATGGCGTGGTTGTCGGGTGCCCGCCGCCGGATCGGGTTTGCTCGAGACGGCCGCCGTTTGCTGTTGACCGATCCGGTCCCACCTCTGTCACGCAAGACCCCGCACCCGGTGCTGGACGAATACCTGAGGTTGGTCGAGACGCTCGGCTGCGAGTCGACCGATCGTCGGATGCATCTGTCGGTCTCGAAGTCCGACGAATCGGCCTGGCGTGCAATTCGAGCACGTCGCGGCGATGTCCTGGGGCAGCGGCCCTACGTCTGCCTCAACCCCGGCGGCGCCTTCGGCTCGGCCAAACACTGGCCCAGCCAGTTGTTCGGCGACTTGGCCCGGCGGATCGTGACCACGACCGAATTGGCGGTGGTGGTCGTTTGTGGGCCATCTGAGCGGGACGAGGCCCAACAGATCGCCGCGGCCGCCGGTGACCCTCGGGTTGTGTCATTGGCTGAAGAGACTCTGAGCCTGGGGCTGACCAAGACGGTGGTCCGGCAGGCCGCGGCGATGGTCACGACCGACTCGGGCCCGAGGCACTTTGCAGCGGCGTTCGACGTGCCGGTGGTGACGTTGTTTGGTCCGACTCATATTGCCTGGAGCGAGACGTACTACGACCATGCGGTTCACGTACAGTTGGATGTCGACTGCGGGCCCTGCCAGCAGCGGACGTGTCCGTTGGGGCATCACCGTTGTATGACTGACCTGGCCCCCGAGCGCGTGTTTGGCGAATTGACCACGCTGCTGAACCGTGCCGAGGCCGCGTGAATGGGGGACTGGGAGTTGGTGAGCGGGTTCGGGAAAACCGGTCCTCTCACTCGACATTCTCTGATGGATTGGCTCTAACTCGTCAACAGTCGGTGTTCCGGTGGCCGGTGCACCAGGGCTGTTTTGTGCTCGGCTCGGCGTGACCTTGATGATGACGCCCGTCTACATGGTGATCGCGTGCGTGGTGGCCTACCTGGTTGGTGGGATCCCGTTTGGGTACATCATCGGCCGTGTCGTGGGCGGAATCGACATTCGCACTCAGGGCAGCGGCAACATCGGAGCCACTAACGTGGCCCGGGTGATGGGCCTGCGGTGGGGCGTGGCGGTGCTGGTGCCGGACGCTTTGAAGGGCCTGCTACCAGTGCTGGCGGTGTCGGCGACGATGAGCCGCCTTGTCGAATCGGTCGAGCCGGGCTCCGTGGTTGTTGTTCACACGCAGGTGCTGGTCGGGCTGATTGCGATCGTGGGGCACATGTACCCCTGCTGGATCGGTCTGCGGGGCGGAAAGGGAGTGGCCACCGCTTTGGGCGTGGTAGTGGTGGTGGGACCGTGGGCAACATTGGTTGCCGTGGGCGTGTACGTGTTGACGCTGGCGACAAGTCGTTTGGGGAGCCTGAGTTCGTTGCTGGCTTCGCTGGCGTTTGCGATCGTGCAAACGGTGTTGATGGTGATGGAGAAACACTGGGTTGAGCGATGGAGTCTCTCGGCATTCACGCTCGCCGTACCGTTTCTGATCATCTACCGGCACCGCAGCAACATCGCCCGCATCATCCGCGGCGAGGAGTCGGGGCTGGGGCAGCCAGAGGAGGCGAAACCGGCCGGGTCCGATTCGGATTCAGCCGAGGAGGTCACTCGGGACCCGGGTGCACCATGATCAGCCGGTCTTCGTGCGGCCGGTAGAAGCCGTCGATGCGGCTGCGGATGCTGAAGCCGAAGTTCTGATAGAGCGAGACGGCGGCGTCGTTGGCGGGGTCGACGGTCAGGAACACTCCGGCGGTGGCCGTGGCGATCCCGGCCCGCATCAGCTCGCTGCCGATTCCGCCGCCCCGGCATTCGGAATGGACCATGATCTTGTGCAGGCAGAGTTCGGCGGTATTTGTGGGGAACATCACCAGTGCTCCGGCGATGTCGCCGGATTCCGGGAGTGGCTCGGACCCGGCGGGCCGGCGGGCCACCAGCAGAGTCGCTGCGTCGCACCAGATTCTCCAGATGTGTTCCCCATCGGGGATGAACAGGTCCGGAGCGGTCGGCCAGGAGATGCGGTCCAGAGCGGCGACGTGAAGGTAGTCGCGGTCGGTGGCCGTTTCGATGGTGCAGGACACGGAGGATCTTCCTGGGGCTGGGTCGAGTGCGTGCGCCGAGCGGAGAATAGGTGCTCTCCGACGGCAGGTAAAGCGGGGGACACTGCCGCTGATTGACAATTTCGGTTCAATGGGGCACTGTGTCGCCGGCCAAGAAGAACCGGACGTGCCACGGAGGTTGAGATGCTTGGGCGACGGCGAGGCGACGGCGGGCGGGTCAACCCGGGGGTGGTCGCCTGCGTGCTGGTGATGCTGTCGTGTCTCGGAGTCGCTCGGCTGCATGCGGCCGAGCGTCCGAACATCATTCTGGTGCTGACCGACGACCAGAGGTTCGATGCGCTGGGTTGCATGGGCAACCCGGTCCTGAAAACGCCTCACATCGACGCTCTGGCCGGCCACGGTGCCGTTTTTACTCACACCTTCTGCACGACCTCGATCTGTGCCACCAGCCGTGCCAGTTTTCTGACCGGCCAGTATGCGATGCGTCACGGGATCCGCAGTTTCCGGCAGCCGTTGAGCGAGATGCAATGGAAGGAGGCGTTTCCGGTTCTGCTGCGTCACTCGGGTTACCGAACGGCGATGGTTGGCAAGTGGGGCCTGGGCGGTCCATTGCCTAAAGACCGCTACGACGTCTTCGACGGCTTCAGTGGCCAGGGCCGCTACTACCCCAAGCCCGACGGCCAGGGGCCTCACCTGACTCACCGCCTGGGCCAGCAGGCTCTCGATTTTCTCAAGACCTGCGATGGCGAAAAGCCATTCCTGTTGCAGTTCTACACCAAGGCGGCTCACTGTCAGGACGGCGATCCGTGGCCCTTCCAGCCCGATCACCGGTACGACGACGTATTTGCCGATACGCAGGTCCCTCGTCCACCGACGGCCACGGCCGCCCATTTCGCCCGACTGCCGAAGTTCCTGCAGACGTCCGAGGCACGTCGTCGCTGGAAGATCCGATTCGCTGACCCGGCGATGTTCCAGAAGTCGGTCAAGGACTACTACCGCCTGGTGATGGGGATCGACGACGTGATCGGTCGGATGGTGGGTCTGTTGAAGTCGAAGAAGCTGTTCGGGAACACGGTGATCATCTTCACCTCCGATAACGGCTTCTACCTGGGTGAGCATGGTCTGGCGGGGAAGTGGTTCATGCACGAGGAGTCGATTCGGCTGCCGTTGGTGATCTGCGATCCCCGGCTGCCTTCTGGCCGCAAGGGCCACCGGGTTTCCGCCCCGGCCTTGAACATCGACATCGCTCCGACGATTCTCGAGTTGGCCGGACTCGACGTGCCGGGGTCGGTGCAGGGGCGATCTCTGCTGCCGCTGCTGCGGGGTCGTCGAGTCGAGTGGCGGAGCGAGTTTTTCTACGAGCATCCCTTCCGGCACCCTCGGATCCCGATGACCGAGGGTGTTCGTGGTCCGCGATTCAAGTACGTCCGCTACACGTCTCTGGACCCGGTCGTCGAGGAGCTCTACGACCTGAAGCTCGACCCTCGCGAGGAAAAGAACCTGGCGGGAGATCCGGGCATGTCTGAGCGATTGAGTCAATTGCGGGCCAGTTGGCGTTCGTGGCGAGAGCGGGTGAAGTAGTCCGGCGATACCGAGTTGAAGACCGTGAGACAGAGGCGAGTGCATGTCGCAGTACGTATTGGCGTTGGACCAGGGCACCACCTCCAGCCGCGCGATCGTGTTCGACGAATCGGCCCGGGCGGTGGGCATGGCCCAGGCCGAGTTCGAGCAGATCTACCCCGAGCCGGGTCATGTCGAGCACGACGCCGAGGTGATTTGGGAGTCGCAGTTGTCGACGGCTCGCAGGGCGTTGGTCGAGGCGGAGGTCGACGCGAGTCAGCTTGTGGCGGTGGGGATCGCCAACCAGCGTGAGACGACGGTGGTGTGGGAGCGGGACAGCGGGCGGCCGGTCGCCAACGCGATCGTGTGGCAGAGTCGCGTGACGGCCGAACGATGTGCGAACCTGAAACGCGACGGGTACGAGAGTCTGATCAGGGACAAGACCGGGCTGGTGCTCGATCCGTACTTCTCGGGCACCAAGATCGCTCACCTGCTCGACGAGGTCGATGGTCTCAGGTCGCGGGCCGAGCGGGGCGAGGTGCTGTTTGGCACCGTCGACTCGTTCCTGGCCTGGAGACTGACCGGAGGCCGACGCCATGTGACTGATGTCAGCAACGCCAGTCGGACATTGTTGCTGAACATCCACACGCTCGAGTGGGACGACGAGCTGCTGGAGGCGATCGGTGTGCCGCGGGCGATGTTGCCCGAGGTGGTTGAGTCGTCGGGGGTGATCGGTGAGATTGATGCCGAGATCCTGGGGGCGGCGGTTCCGTTGGCGGGGATGGCCGGAGACCAGCAGGCCGCGACGTTCGGGCAGGCCTGCTTTTCGCCCGGCGAGGCCAAGAACACCTACGGGACGGGATGTTTCCTGTTGATGAACACCGGGACCGAGGCGGTGCGATCCGACGGAGGGCTGCTGACGACAGTGGGTTGGAGTCTCAACGGTGAGGTGACCTACTGCCTGGAGGGTGCGGTGTTTGTCGGCGGAGCGGTGGTGCAGTGGCTCAGAGATGGCTTGGGCTTGATTTCCGAGGCTGCCGAGATCGAGAGCCTGGCGGCCCAATGCGAATCGACCGACGGGGTCTACCTGGTGCCCGCCTTTGTCGGCCTGGGTGCCCCGTACTGGGACCCGGCGGCTCGCGGGACCGTGATCGGCATCACCCGTGGCACCGCCCGGCCGCAGCTGGCTCGAGCCGCTCTGGAATCGATCGCCTACCAGAGCCGCGACCTGTTGGATTTGATGCAGCGTGAGGCGGGGGTCAGCCTGGGCGGCCTGCGGGTAGACGGGGGCGCCGCGGCCAACAACCTGCTGATGCAGTTCCAGGCCGACCTGCTCGATGTCGATGTGCTGCGGCCGCAAGTGTTGGAAACGACAGCCCTCGGAGCCGCTCGGCTGGCGGGACTGGCGACCGGTGTCTGGGAAGGCACCGACGAGATTGTCGAGGCCTGGCGTCTCGAGAGGCGATTCTCAGCAGAGATGGCCGCCGAAACGCGTGAATCGCTGTATGCGGGATGGCAGCGAGCCGTAGAGCGGTCGCGGGATTGGGCCGAGTGAAGTACCACGTGTCGGGGCGTTTGGATAGGATCGGTCCCGCCCGAGGGATTCCAGTTAATGCCACGTGATTTTGCCACCGAGAGCCTTTCGCACGACCCGATCCACGGGTACATCCCGTTCGTCTCGCGGAGTCATCTGCCCGAGGGGGAAGTGGCCGAGCAGGAGCTGATCGATCATCCCTGGGTGCAGCGGTTGCGGCAGATTCACCAGTTGCAGACCGCCTGGTGGGTCTTCCCGTCGGCCGAACACATGCGATTCCAGCACGTGCTGGGGGCGATGCACCTGGCCAGCCAGGCGATTGACGCCTGGTACGACTCGCTGTTCGCTTCGTGCGAGAACGTTCCCTCGCGGGCGTGCGTGGAGAGCCTGGTGCGGCTGGCGGCACTGTTGCACGATGTCGGTCACGGTCCATTCGGGCACTTCTTTGACGACCATTTCCTGGCCGACTTCGAACTCACTCACGAGGACCTGGGTGCACAGATCATCGAGGAGGAGCTGGGCGAGTTGATTCGGCGTGTGCGGCGGAATCCCAACGGGCAGTTGCAGCCGTTGGAGGAACTGGATCCGCGGCAGGTGGCGTGGCTGATCCGACGCCCGCGCGTCGGAGAACAGCTCGACGGGACTCCCGACTGGCTGTGCAAGCTGAGGTCGCTCTTCAGCGGGATCTACACCGTCGACAACATGGATTTCGTGCTCCGAGATGCGTACATGACCGGTTACAACACCCGCGCGTTCGATCTGCCGCGGCTGTTGCACTACAGCTTCTTCACTCCCCAGGGCCTGACCATCCACTCCCGCGGCCTGGCCACGCTGGTCAACTTTATCGAGACACGTGCCAACCTGTTCCGGACGGTGTATTTTCACCGCACGGTGAGGGCCTTGGACCTGTCGCTGGAGCTGGTCTTTCCCGAGACGATGCAGCGGCTGTTTCCGGGGAATCCTAGCGAGCATCTGGAGGACTACCGTCGACTGACCGAGTCGAGTTTTCTGGTCGACGTGGGTCGATGGTCGCTTTCGGAGGATGACGCGACACGCGAGTTGGGGCAGCGGTGGGCGAGGATCCTGAATCGGGACGTCGACTGGAAACTGGCCTGCGAGCGGACACTGCATTTCCGTGCCGGCGAGTCGGAGCGGGTGACAATTTTTTCCGAGCCGGAACTGGTCGAAACTCGGGTGCGTCGCCTGTTGCCCGATGCGTTGTCGGAGATCCCGATGCGGGTCGACGTGGCGCGGCACTACCACCGTCCCAGCGGCCCGTTGCCCGCCGGTGGCCAGAACTTTCTGCTCGATCCGGCCGAGCCGGAGCCGTTGCCGCTGGATGACGATGAGTTGTTCTGCCAGTTGCCTACCAGCTTCTCGATCTTCCGGATCTACTCGACCGACCATTCCCACGACGGACCGCTCAATGCGGCTCTGAATGCGGTCCTCGGCGATGTCGACGACGCCAAGACGAACATGTGAGGTTCGAGGGAGCGTCCCGGAAATCTCGAGCTGTTTGCAGCAGCGGTCGAGTTCCGGTTAGGCCGCCTGTAGCGGTTGTGCCGACGTCATGCGTGACAGGATGCCGATGGGGGGGCGGGTCGTAGTGGTCGTGAGGGCAGCAGCGGTTGAACTGTCTTTGAGGAGGGTGGTCGTCGATACGATGGACGATGATCGATATCGACGCAGAACTGCTCGACCTCGACGCCGGCTGGCGTGAGGTTCTTGAAGCGTACCGGTTGGTCGAGGAGACCGAGCCTGTTGCGTCGGAGGGACTGCCGTCCCGGAATCCGGCCGGTGAGCCTGACGAGATGGAGGTGATGCTCGGATTGGCCGAGTTGCCCGAGGAGGACGAGCGCGACGACTGGCTGCCTCGCATCGTGTCGCTCGACGGGTTCGATGCCGAGAGGCTCTCGGAACTGCACGGTCGCCTGATCGCCCTGGGCTGGCTGGGCTTCGAAGTCGGTGACCGCACGACCGGAATGCGTTACAAGATCACCCGCGATGGCCAGCGTGTTCTCGACGGGTTGGTCCCGATTCCCACGCTACGAGTCGTAGGCGACGATGCAGTCGAGGTCGGGGAGCCAGCGGTGGCCACATCGGATTCGGCCGGTGCGGTGTCGGAGGATCGAGTAGACGATTTCGAGCCGGCCAAGCCCTGAGCGGGGTCTACTTGAGGTTCGTGTCGGGGTTCCAGCGTGCGACGACAGCGTCGGCGTGGAGCACAAAAATCTCGACCCTGCGGTTCGTCTGACGCGCCAATTCGTCGGCATTGGGGACCAACGGTTGGTTGGGTCCGTAGCCGGCCGATCCCAGGCGGCCCGATTCGATCCCGAGCTTCTGTAACTGGACGAGCACGGAATTGGCGCGGTTGGTCGAGAGGTGCCAATTGGTGGCGTGTTTCGAGCGGGTGTTGGCCTTGGCAATTCGGCGGTCGTCGGTGTGTCCGATGACGAGAATATTGAGGTGTTTGGCATCGGGCTGGTTCATGATCCGGGCGAATTCGCCCAGGATCTTGGGTGCGGCCTTGTTGTTGACCACTGAACTGCCGCTTTGGAAGAGGATGTCCTCTCCGATGCGGCTGACGCCACTCTTGGGGTCGAACTGGAACAGCGGGTACTTCTGCTTGAGTGCTTCAAGCTGACGGGTCGCGTCAGCCGAGAGCGGGCTTTGTTGCTTGAGCAGGTTGACGTACCGCTGCTGCAACAGCGACCGTTCACTGTTCAAGTTGGCCAGTCGCTGGTTGGAGACGTCGAGAGTCGACTTCAACGACGTGTTGTCACGACTGAGCTGCCGGTTGTTACCAGCCAACTGCATGGCCCGGATCTGGGACTGACGCAGGGTCTGCTGTGGGACCATGTTGCAGCCGGCTCCGAGCGTGACGGCCAGGGCCAGGAGAACGGGAGCGGATGTGCGGGCCGTTGATGACATGGGGCACTCCTTTGCCGACCCGGGTAGAGCCGCGCAGAGTGCTGCGGAGCGAGACCGCGCAACACACAACGGAGACCTACCGGGCTAAGATAGCCTGGGGTGTGGTAGTACGAGGTTGTCTGAGGGGTGGGGAAGAGAGAAGAGAGAAGAGAGAAGAGAGAAGAGAGTTGGTCGCGAAGTTGCTGAGAAAGACAACGGGTCGCGTCCGGTGAGTGAGGGCGGACTTATAGTGTGCCGGCCCTTTGTGTGCCTAGGGCAAACCGCATGTTTTTTTTGCGGTTTGGTGGCGTCGAGCGGGGTCGTGGCGATCGGTCGGCGCTAGTTGAACATATTGCCGACGGTGTCGATCAAGCCACCCGAGAAGCCGGGATCTTCCGCGCTCCAGATCGACTTGACGAGTTCGAAGAGGACCATGCCACAGACGAGCATCAGGCCGGTGGCCGTCAGCAGTGACAGAAACGTCCCCACGCCCCACTCCTGCTCGGTAGTCGCCGCAATCCGTTCGACGGGGACCGCATAGTCTTCGTCTTCTCCTTTTCCCTCGTCATCAAAGACATCGTCATCGGCGTCGAAGACATCGAGATCTTCGAGTTCATCGTCTTCGCCAAAGATGTCGTCGACGACATCCAGGTCATCATCCTCGCCGATGTCGCCGAACTCGTCGAAGATGTCAGCGTCGTCGGACTTCTTGACGACGGTCGCCGAGTAATCGTCGGCATCTTCCTCGTCGTCGAATAGCAGCACACTGGTATCGGTGCTGGTTTCTTCGTCTTCGCCGGCTCCGGCCATTTCGAAGTCAGTTCCATCGTCGACCAACGCGGGGACTTCGAGCTGTGTTTCGTCTGTCTTTTCGCTCAGGTCCAGGGCGATGCCACTTTCCTCGGCGAGGTCCAAGGCGATGCCGCTGTCGGCGATGGTCACGTCGCCGCGTTCGACTCCACTCCCGGAGGGTTCCAGACTGATGCCGCTCTCATCGGCCATTTCGAGGCTGATTCCGCTCTCGGCAACCGCTTCCAGCGAAATGCCGCTGTCGGCGGCCGATTCCAGCCCAGTGCCACTGTCCTCGACAATCTCGGTCAACTCCAGGTCGTCGATTCCTCGAGGTGTTTCCAGCACGGTGGCGTCGAGTGTATCGGCGGCCACGAGCTTGACGTCGCTGTCGCTGCCGGCCATCTCGTTCAAGTCAATCTCATCGGCCACCAACTGGACCTCGCTGTCGGATTCGGCGAGCATCGGTTCGTCGTCGAGCACCAGCCGCACGTCGCTGTCCGATTCGCTGACGTCCTGCGGTTCCAGGCCTTCGTCGATCACCAATCGCACATCACTGTCGGACGCATCGTCGATCGACAGTAGGGGTTCGTCGTCGTCGATCGCTCCTTGCAGCAGAGTCGGCTGATCGGCGCTGACCTCATCGTCGTCGTCGAGCAAAGAGGCGGTGCCCAGTGCGTCGAAGTCGTCGTCGACGAGCGGTAGTTCCTCGGCATCCAGGCCACCGTCCCCGGAGGAATCGGCCTGTCGCGACCGAGCAAACTCCTCGATGTCCTCGGTCCGGAACTTCCAGGTCCCCCGGTCGGCGAAGCCGCGCAACTCGCCCGATTCACGCAGCCGGGTGATCTCCTCCTGGGGGATTCCGAGAAGCTCGACGGCATCTTCGATGCTCAAGTACTTGCTGGCCATGGTAGGGAGTCTCCGCCGATTCGGGCCGTAAGCCCTTTCAGCACAGGGAGTTGTCGTATGGGATTGAACTGCGTTTCCGGCCGAATTCTCGACCGAGGAGGCCGGTGGGGGATCCCAACGTACCTGCTGTATTCTAGGTGCCCGGTGTGGCGATGCAAGATGATTGGACGGTAGTGATTGAGAAAGCGTCGGGCGATAACGATTGTAGTGACGGCCTTGCGTCGGCGTTTCTGGGCTGGGAGACTCGCCAATCGTCTTCGGTTTCCAGCCCCTGGTGTGCGTCGATGCAACCATCCAACCTGCTGTTTATTCTCTCCGATCAGCACAACCGTGACACGCTGGGTTGCTACGGTCACCCCACGATCCAGACACCGAACTTGGACGCCCTGGCCGCCCGGGGAGTTCGTTTCGACTCAGCCTACACCAACTGTCCGATCTGCGTTCCGGCGCGTGCGAGCCTGGCCACGGGCCGATACGTGCACGAGATCGGGTACTGGGACAACGCGTTTCCCTACGACGGCCGGGTGCGGGGATGGGGTCATCGACTGCAGGCGGCCGGTCACCGCGTCGATTCGATCGGCAAGCTGCACTACCGCAGTGTCGATGACGAGGACGGATTCAGTGACCGGATTGTCCCTCTGAACGTGGTCGATGGAGTGGGCGACGTCATGGGGGCCATCCGTGATGATCCTCCGATCCGGCTGGGCATGCGAGGAGGCGTGACCGAGGCGGGACCGGGGACGTCGACCTACAGCGACTACGACATCGAGATCGCCGACCACTCGATCGAGTGGCTGCGGAGTCGCGTGGCCGAGCCGGACGACGCGCCGTGGATGCTCTTCTGCAGCTTCGTTTGCCCGCATCCTCCCTTCATCGCGCCGCCGGATCTCTTCGAGTTGTACCCACCCGATGAGATCCCGCTGCCGATCCAGAATCGGCCCGACGAGCAGCCCACTCACCCGGCATTGGAAACGTTGCGGCGGACGATGAACTACGATCGTCCGTTCAGCGACAAGGAGATCCGCAGGGTGACCGCGGCCTACTACGGCACCTGCACTCACCTGGACCGCCAGGTCGGTCGAGTGCTCGAGGTACTCGAGGAGACGGGGCTGTCTGAGTCGACCCGGATTATCTACACCAGCGACCACGGCGAGAGCATGGGCCGGCGGGGGCTGTGGGGCAAGTTCACTCTGTACGAGGAGTCGGCGGCGGTGCCGCTGATCTTGGCCGGACCCGGAGTACCCAGTGGGCAGGCGAGTGATGATCCGGTTTCACTGGTCGACTGCCACCCCACGATTCTCGAAGCGATGGGTGTGGACCCAGGCGAAGAGGACGCCGAGTTGCCCGGTCGGTCACTGTGGACGATTGCCGATGGACAGCCGTTGGGTCGCACGGCGTTCAGCGAGTACCACGCGGTGGGGACCACCACCGGCAGCTTCATGGTCCGGCACGGGTCGCACAAGTACATCCACTACGTCGGTGAGCCGCCCCAACTGTTCGACCTCGTCCGCGATCCCCTGGAAACGACCGACCTGGCCGACGACCCGCACAGCGCGGAGATTCGTGAGCGGATGGAGGGTTTGCTCCGCGAGATGCTGGACCCCGAGGAGGTGGACAGGCGGGCCAGGTCCGACCAGTTGGAACTGGTGTCGGCTCATGGAGGTCGCGAAGCGGTGCTCTCGCGAGGAACATTCGTCAATTCCCCTGTACCGGGCGAGGAGCCTCGATTTGCAAGCGGAGATGACAGCGAGTGAGGCCGCGACGGTGCCGCCGATGGGCGATCCCGAGGCACGGCATCTGCGGCAGTGCCTCCGCGAGGCGGGCGTCGTATTGATCCTGTGGCTGGCGGGGCTGGCCTGGACGCTGGTGGTGGTGATCGGCTGGGGTTATGTCCCCGTCGATGAACGCCCCGAGCTGCCTGTGTTGGTATTGGGGATGCCGGCGTGGGTCGTCTGGGGCCTGTTCGTACCCTGGTTCCTCGAGATCGCTGCGGCGTGGTGGTTTGCTCTGCGGGTGCTCGCCGACGACGACCCCGACCAGCAGCTCGATGCTGATGGCGAAGTCGCGTCGGCTGCCGCGCCGACCTCGGCTGTGGAGGCGGGGGCATGACGGGTCTTGTGGCCGAAGTCGGGAGTCGGATCGAACCGGCCTGGTATCACGTCGGGCAGCGGGACTACGCGATCCTGGTTCCCTTTGTGTTGTTCATGCTGGGCGTGGCAGTGATCACGGTCTTTTCGCACCGGCACCAGAAGACCGGTGATTTCCGCACCGAGTACTACGTGGCAGGGCGGAGCTTTGGTGCCTGGGTGCTGGCGATGTCATGGGTGGCGACGATGGCCAGTGGCGGCAGTTTCCTGGGTTATCCGTCACTGGTGTTCTCCTACGGCTGGACCATGGCTTTCTGGGTCAGCGGTTCGATCGTGACGGCGGTGATCGGCCTGGGCATCGTTGGCAAGCGGATCAATCGCCTGGCGCGACGGACCGGGGCGCTGACCCTGGTCGACCTGCTCCGCGACCGCTTCGGGTCCGACGCGGTGGGGGTGACCTATTCGGCGGTGATCCTGGTCGCGACCAGTGTCTACCTGATCGCCCAGTTCGTCGCCGGTGCGAGGATCCTGGAGAGCCTGCTTCAGACGAGTTACGTGATGGGCCTGTTGCTGTTTGCGGTTTCGGTGGTGGCCTACACCACCTTCGGCGGGTTCCGCGCTGTGGCCTGGACCGACACGCTGCAGGGAATCGTGATGATCATCGGTGTCGTGCTGCTGGTCCCGCTGACACTTTCGGCCGCCGGTAGCCTGGAAAAGGCGACTCTTACCGGAGACCGCGCCCAGGCGGTGCGGGTGGATCCCGAGGCGGCCGAGCATGGTGTGGAAACCGAGCGTCACGCGTACCTGTATCCGCCGGGTCCCAGGAAGCAGACCGAGCCGGGTGACGAAGAGATGGGCGGAGTGTTTCTGCCCCTGGGCATGGGACTCTCGCTGTTCCTGATCCGTTCACTGGGCGCGGTGATGATGCCGACCACGGTGCCGCGGATGCTGGCGTTTCGAGACACCGCGGCGCTGCGTCGGGCGTTGATGGTGCTGGCTCCCTACTTCCTGCTGATGTACGGCAGCAGCTTGATCACGATGAACTGTGCACCGTCGTTGGGAATAGATCTCGAGCCGGGAAAATCGGACCAGGCCATGCCGGCCCTGGCCCAGAGACTGGTGGAACTGAAGGCGGCTCCGCCGCTGTTGGCCGGGTTGCTGATCGCGGCTCCGTTTGCGGCGGTGATGTCGACGGTCGACTCGGCCCTGTTGGTGATCAGCGCCTGCGTGGTGCGGGACCTGGTCGAGAAATCGTTTGGAGTCAGGCTCTCGGATGTCGCCGTGCGTCGCCTGAGCTATTCGGTTACGGCCCTGGCTGGTGCGGGTGTGTTCCTGGGTGCATTGATGATCGAGCCGAGATTCCTACAGCCGCTGGTGATCCACTACGTCGGCGGTTCGGCCTCGGCCTTGTTCTGGCCGGGATTGGCGACGCTGTTCTGGCGGCGGGCCACTGCCAGGGGCGTGACCGCCGGCCTGGCCGGAGGGGGCCTGATCTACATCGCCGCGATCTTCTTCAAGCCGCTGGTCGATCCGATCGTGCCGTTGCACCCCTTCGTGTTCGGTTTCGTCGGTTCGGCGCTGCTGGTGACTATCGTCAGTCTGTGCACACCCGGACAGGATGAGCGTCAACTGGCCCCGTACTTCGGCCGCAGCTAGCTGCGGCGGCGCCTGCTTGCATGCGGCCGGGTCACCCTTTCTACTAGCAGCAGCCCCTCCCCCCCGGTCGGCTCTCCAGCCAACCTCCCACTCTCTCCTCACGCTCTGCGATCCGCATGACCGACAACTTGGTCTTCATGATGGGCGAGTACGAGGCGCTGGTGCCAGGAGACCGGCGGTATGCCGAAAATCACCTCTGGTTGCAGGAGGATGGTGATGCCCTGAGAGTCGGATTGACTTCCTACGCGGTCCGACTGCTGCAGGACGTGTTCTTTCTCGACTGGACGATCGACTCAGACACCGAGGTTCGTGCCCGCCAGGAGATTGGAGAGATCGAGAGTTCCAAGGCGGTGTCGAGCCTGTTTGCTCCGGTCGATGGACACGTGCTGGAATTCAACGACACACCCCTCGAGGACCCCTCGGCGATCAACACATCCGGGTATGATGATGGCTGGCTGTATCGCTTTCGCACACAGGCCACGTTGCTCAGCCCCCAGGATTACCTGGGGGTTCTCAACGACGGGTGGGAAGACACCCAACGCATGATCAAGGGACAACTCAACTGATGGCCACCAAAACGCTGACCATTGTCGTCTCGCAGTCGCCGAGCAAGAACCCAGCGAAGCGGCACCTCGAGGAAGAGCTGGTTGCCGCGTTGATGCTCGATGACACCGTCGACGTGGCCGTCGTGCCGCACCTCTACAACCTCGACTCGAATCACACCGGGACCCTGTTCCTGCAAGGTCTGCGGGGGCACCTGGCGGTGCTCAGCTGGATGTACCCCCGAGCCTCTCACTGGCTGCTCGATCGGGCCGGCATCAAGGGTCACCAGGGTGAGACGATGCTCGAGGAGGAGGACGAGGACGACGAGGAGATTGAGATTCCCGAGCCACAGGGGGTCGGGGGTGTCGAGTTGCCCAATCGCAACCTTTATTGCCTGGACTTGGGAATCGACTCGGATCCGCAGGTGTATCTCGAGGAGATCGCCCGCATTGGTGAGGAACTTCGGTCCCAGGTCACCGCGGCGGTTGCGACCGATGAGACGGTCCAGACGGTCGAGTTGATGGACTGGATTTCCGGATCGCCCAAGCCGGAGCAGCTCGAGAAGTATCTTGATCCGATGTCGGTATTGACCGGTGCCAGTGACATCGAGCCGGTCAAGCGTCGCTGGTACCCGGTGATCGACTACGAGCGATGTACCAACTGCATGGAGTGCATCGATTTCTGCCTGTTCGGGGTGTACGGGGTCGACACGCTGGACCGGATCCTGGTCGAGGAGCAGGACAACTGCAAGAAGGGGTGTCCTGCGTGCAGCCGGGTCTGTCCGGAGAACGCGATCGTGTTTCCGCAGCACAAGGAGCCGGCGGTTGCCGGGGCGTTGGGAGACGTCGGCGCCCTGAAGATCGATCTCTCACGGCTCTTTGGCAGTGTCACGGGCCTGGACGCGGCTGTGTCCGAGCGTGATGTCGAGTTGGTTCGCGACGGTCGTGACGCGGTGGGAGCGACTGTCGGGATGCCGAAGCGGCAGCCCGAGCGAGACTCGACCGAGCGAGACGAATTCGATGATCTCTTCGATGGCCTCGACGCCATGGATCTCTGAGCGACCCTCCCGCCCGCACAGAACCTCCCGATGACCTCTCGCGCCCTCGCCGATATCTCGCACGAGCGGCTATCTGCTGCCCGGCGGAAGGCGTGCGAGACGTTGCTTTGTGAGCGGAATGAGGCGGGGACCTGGGTCGGGGAACTTTCGACCTCGGCACTCGCCACCGCCACCGCCACGCTGGCCTTGCACCTGTACGTCGCTTCCGGACATGCCGGCGAGCGTGTGGAGGAGATCGAGCGGTTGGTCGAGTCGGGCCGGGACTGGCTGCTGGATCACCAGAACGAAGACGGAGGCTGGGGCGACACGGCGCTGAGCTTCAGCAACATCTCGACCACCATGCTGGCTCATGCCACGCTGGCCGCGGTCACCCAGACCAGGCCACCGCTGTCCGACGGTCGCTTGGCGGAGGTGCTGGGTGCGGCCGAGGCGTACATCGAGCGGGCCGGCGGGGTCGACGCGGTGCTGGCCCGCTATGGCAGCGATCGGACCTTCTCGGTCCCGATCCTGACTCACTGTGCCCTGGCCGGGACGGTCGATTGGCGGCGAGTGATTCCGCTGCCCCTGGAACTGGCGGCGTTGCCGCCGAGTTTCTACAAGACCGTCCGGCTGCCGGTCGTCAGCTATGCGCTGCCGGCGTTGATCGCCATTGGCCTGGTCCGTTTCCATTCACGTCCTCCGTGGAATCCCCTGGCATGGCTGGTGCGTCGCCTGGTCCGCGGCCGCGTGTTGAGAGTACTGGGGTCGATCCAACCGACAAACGGAGGGTTCCTGGAGGCTGCTCCGCTGACGAGTTTTGTGACGATGAGCCTGGTGGGGTGCGGGTTGGCCGATCATCCGGTCACTCGCAAGGCGGTCGAATTCCTGGTCGATTCGGTCCGCGTCGATGGTAGCTGGCCGATCGACACGAACCTGGCGACCTGGGTGACGACCCTGTCGGTCAACGCGTTGGGGGATCGGTTGTCGCAGCAGGAGCGGGCTCCGATCAGGAGCTGGTTGTTGGGACAGCAGTACCGGGAGGTGCATCCGTATACGAATGCCGATCCGGGGGGCTGGGCGTGGACCGACTTGCCGGGCGGAGTGCCCGACGCCGACGACACGCCCGGTGCGATGCTGGCGCTGTTGGAGGGTGAAACAGGCGAGTCGACAGAGGTCTGCGAATCGATCGAGGCGGGGTCGGGTTGGCTGCTGTCTCTACAGAATCGCGACGGCGGCTGGCCCACCTTCTGCCGGGGATGGGGGACCCTGCCGTTTGACCGGTCGTCCCAGGACATTTCCGCGCACGTGTTGCGGGCGCTGATGGCCGCCGGGGCAGTCAACCCGACGGTGGCAACCCGATGCGAGGAGCCAATTCGACGCGGGTTCGAGTTCCTGAAGCGTCGGCAGCGGGACGACGGGGCCTGGGTGCCGTTGTGGTTCGGCAACCAGCATGTTGCTGAGGATGCCAACCCGGTCTACGGGACCGCGCGGGTGCTGGAAGCGTGGTGGGCGGCGGGGCGGCAGGACGAGAAACCAGCCGCGCGGGCTCGAGAATGGCTGGCCGCTGCCCAGAATTCCGACGGTGGATGGGGTGGAGATGCCGATACCGTTTCGAGTGTCGAAGAGACGGCGTTGGCGGTTGAGGCGTTGCTGAGCCGGGGCCAGGAAGCATCGGGCGTTCGAATCGGAGAAAAACAGGCTGCGGCGGGGGTCGAGTGGTTAATCGAGCGGGTGGAAAACGGTACATGGATCAAAAGCCAGCCGATCGGTTTTTATTTTGCGAGATTATGGTATTTTGAGAGGCTCTACCCACTGATATTTACGGTTGCTGCACTTCGCCGGGCCTGCCTGGCGGCCGAGGTTGCCGAAGATTCATCGCCACACGATGTGCCCACGGGTGCGTAAAGGGCGATGGATACAGGAGTCCCGAGTGTCGATTGCCCCGTCCGAGCCGCGTCCTTCGGCTTCGGTGTCTGACGACGCCGACGTGCCGGCCGAGACGGCAACGAAGCGACCCCGTAAGCGGCGACGCCGCAAGAGCACCAGCCACCTGAAGCTTGTGCCCGAGACGCTTTCGGAGCGTGAGCGGATCAAGCAGGAGGCCGAGCGGTTTGCCGAATCGTTGGACCGGTCGCAGCCGTTCGACAGCACGCAGTTGGAGACCTGGGGTCGCCAGTTGCTCGAGGAACTCGACCTCACCGAAAAGTTCCTCGGCTTTGCAGCCGTGCTGATCGGGAACTTCTTCTGGAAGCGGCAGTTCCTGTCGGTGCCGTTCGAGAGGCGGATGCTGCTGCTGCCTCACTGTTTGAAGCACGCCGAGGGGTGCCCAGCCGAGTACGACGAGTTCGGCCTGGATTGCGACAAGTGCGGAGCCTGCTCGATCGCCGACTACAAGGTGCGGGCCGAACAGCTGGGATACAAGGTGCTGGTGGCCGAGGGGTCGCCGGTGGTGCTCAAGATCATCGTCAGCGGCCACGTCGACGGCATCCTGGGCGTCGCCTGCCTCAACGTACTCGAGAAGGCGATCGACAAGGTCTTGATTGCCGGAGTACCGTCCTACGCCATCCCACTACACTCGGGCGACTGCAAGAACACGTCGCTGGATGAGTCGTGGGTGTGGGACGTGCTGGAGAAGTACGAACCGTTGCCCGAGCCGTTGACCAGCAGCTACCTGCCACTGATCCGCGAATCGAATCGCCTGTTCGAGAAGGACTTCGAGCGGTTGCTGCCGCCGGTCCGCAGCCAGGCATCAAAGTCTCCAGCGGGCCCGTTGGCCAAGACCGAGGAGATCGCCTACGACTGGCTGTCTCGAGGCGGTAAGCGGTTCCGACCGTTCATCACCCTGGCCGCCTACGATGCGATGACCGGAGGTGAAAACCTGCAGGCGGTCGATCGCAACGGGGACGGCCTGGGGCTGCCCGACTCGGTCTGCCGAGTGGCGATGGCGATCGAGGCCTTCCACAAGGCGTCGCTGGTGCACGACGACATCCAGGACGACGACCTGTACCGGTACGGTCGCGAGACGCTTCACCGCCGATACGATCCCGGCACGGCGATCAACGTCGGCGACTACCTGATCGGGATCGGTTACCGGTTGGTCAATTCGTCGCGCGAGGAGGTTGGTGCCGAGGCGACCTGCGATGTGCTCGATCGGATGGCCACCGCTCACATCCGTTTGTGTGATGGCCAAGGTGCCGAGATGGCCTGGCATGAGCAGGCCGTCGAGTCGATCACTCCACTGGACGCCCTGCAGATTTATGCCCTGAAGACCTCCCCGGCCTTCGAAGCAGCCCTGTATGCGGGCATGCGGATGGCCGGCGACGTATCGGACTATGCCGAGATGATCCCGGCGTTTTCGCGTCACCTGGGAGTCGGTTTCCAGGTCCTCAACGACCTGAAGGACTGGCAGGGCGATGCGAACAACAAGCTGGTGGCGGGGGCGGACATGCTGGCCGGGCGTCCGACGGTGATGTTGGCACTGGCCTTTCAGGCGGTCGACGAGATTCAGCGGCAGCAGTTGCTCGATGCCCTCACCGACGAGGATCTCGGTGACGAGTCCCGCCGGCAGCAAATCAAGCAACTGCTCTGCGACTGCGGAGTTTTCGAGCAGGCCGAGGCGCTGGTCGACAAGGCTCGAGTGCGGGCCGAGTCGCTGGCCGACGAGGTGGATGTCGAACCGCTGCGGCGGTTGCTGTATTTCCTGGTCGACACGGTGCTGACGCCCGAGGACGAGGCCGCGACGCCGGTGCCGACGCCCGAGGATGTGCTGCTGTCGCTGCCCGTGGCTCAGTAAGCCACCCTGGGCCTCAGCGGACTGGGGGGGCTGCCGCCGAAGAAGGCAGACGGAGACCCGCAGGCGAATCGTGGGGTGTGCCCTGTCGGTCCCTGTAGATGGAGCCCTTCAACGAGCTTCTACGCCAGCGGCAGCGGTTCGGGGCGGAGCAGGAACGGGAAGACCCGGATCGGCTCGCCGTCGGTGTCCAGTTGGCTGTAGGTCAACTGTGCGGCGCGGTCCGCGGCGAACTGCAGCATGGTCAGTTTCAACCCGCAGAAACGGTCGCTGTCGACTTCGGCCGCCACGTCGGCGAAGACCTCGCCCGAAGACGCCGCGTGCCGCCGGACGCCGTGGATACTGTTTTCCCGGACCTTTAGGCCCGCGGCAGCCAGCTTGAACAGGCCTTTGAGGAAGCGACCGATCAGTTCATCGGGACAGGTGATCTTCAGTAGCTTGTCGAATTCCTCGTGGGCTTCCCAGTAGTAACCGATGTTGAACAGGTCCAGGGCCAACAGGAAGCTGCGGTTGTCGGCCCAAGTCTCATCGGAAAGTGGCTTGGCCGGGGGGGTCTTCTTCTTGTAGCTGTGCCCGTCGGGATGCCGGTACGGATGCGGCGTCGTCGATCCGGGAATGAATGTATAGGCGGGCAGTTCCACCGGTGGCAGAAGTCGGGGTGCTTCCTTGAGTGTCTCGACCATGCGGGATTCAGGCTCCTGTTGAGTCAACCGGGACCGGGGCGCGACCGGAGGTCACCGGGTTGATAGAGTCGGGGAGAGTTAACGCGGGCGATGGTGGGGTGAAGGTATGGGGTGGATGCTATTGAGGAGGGAGTGAGGGGCACCCAGAGGCCACCCATCCAGCATAGCGGATTTTCGAGATGTTTCACGGGTCGTTCCGGCGAAACTTGGCCGATTCTGATTCGCCGACTGCGGGTATCGTCCACGCGAGGCAGGAGACGTTTGGCGGTCAGGCGGACTCTGCGGCCAGGGCCCGCCGCTTGATGGCAGCCACCAGTCCGCGCGTGCCGCGCTGGCGTGTCATTCCCAGCGTTTCGGACAGCCCCAACGGTCCCAGCACGTCATCGGGCATCTGCAACACTTCGTCGACCTGCGAACCATTGATGCCCTCGACGAGCAACGCCACCAGCCCGCGAATCGTCGGTGATTGCCTGGGCACCACCGCCTCGAGCCAGACACACCCGTCGATGACGTCGACCCACAGGTCGACAGCCGTCTGGCATTCCCGCACGCGGCATTCTCGAGGAGCCGGCCCGCTGGAGCGTGGGTCTGAGAGTTCCGGGAGCGAATCGGAGAACTCGATCAGCAGTTCGAGACGTTCTCGAGGTTCGAGCCCGTCGAACTCGGCAAACAGCGGTTCGAGTTTCACTCGGCGGTTCCTTCGACCGGCCCGTCCGGCTGCCCTGGCACCACGAAACTCATGTGCATCTCGGCATGCCGCAAGTGCAGCGCCAGCCACTCGCGATCGCTCAGTCGGCCCAGGAACGGGTGGGCGGCGGTGGGTTGAGTGGTCTCGAGTCGCTGGGCGGCGGTCTCGAGATGCGAAACGGCGTTGCCGAGGTCGATGTCAGGTTGAGGCAGGTAGTGACTGGCTCGTTTGGGCAACGTGAAGCCCGGCTTCATCGGGCGGGTCAGCAGGCGGTTCTTCAACAGCGGGGCGACCAGCGTCCGCACCAGCCAGTTGGATCGGAACGAGAATCCATCGATCGAGGCATCGATGGCACGGGCGAGGTGTTCCAGGATCTGGGCGAAACTCCAGTTGCCGACGGTCACCACGTCGGCGGAGACCAGTCGACGGACATCCTCGAGGAACTCCTCGAGCGTCTGGTAGACGACAGTACGTCGCTGGTGGGATGAACCGGCCATGGGATGTGCGTGGGGCGTGGTGGAGGGTCGAGGTCGAGTGGGATTTGACCTCGCCGCGCCATTGTGGAGCAGTCACCACCGGGCGACAAGGGTGCCGAGTTCTTCTATACTGGCCGCTTCGCGCCGATCCGGTCATACCCCTGTCCAGCGACTTCATGAGCGATCCAGGCAACTCCCACCAGCCTTCCGACGGCGACCAGCCGTCTGGTAGCAGCGCTGATTCCGGGAGTGGGCACGGCCGAGGGCTGTTGGCCGGGTTGCTCAATCGCTTTCCCGAGTCGTGCCGCAGGCCGCTGCTGTTTGATGCGGCCTACAACGTCGGCAGCGGTGCGTTTTACTGCCTGACGATGCTGACGGGCGTCATTCTCGAGACGATTCTCGACGGTGGAGCCATCCACCTCGCGGTCTTCTGGGCCGCCGCCCATGGCAGCAGCATACTCAGCCCGCTGGCCGGCTACGCCGCCCGCAAGCTCCCGATGAAGCAACTGGTCGTGATTCCCAACGTGGTTTCGGTCGTGCTGCTGCTCGGGGCCGGTCTGTACCAGGACGATGCCACCTGGTGCACCATGGTGCTCTCGGCCGCATTCCTGGTCCAGGTGTTTCCGCGGACCGGCGAGATGAACATGTACCAGGTGCTGTACCCGGCCACCCACCGTGCCGCGGTCGTCGGAATTCTCAAGGCGATCATGGGCATCTCGGCCCTACTGGTGATCGTGGCCAGCTACTTCTGGTTCGAATACTACGAGGCGTATTACTGGGTCGTGTTCGTGGTGATTGCGCTGATGCTGCTGGTCTCTTCGCTGTGTTACGGTTCGATTCCGATCCGTCGCCGGGACGAGTTGTCGAGCAACGGCGAGAAGTCACCGTGGGGGGCGTTGATTGAGGGTCTGCGGATCTTCCTGACCGACCGACGCTTCCTGCTGTTCCAGATCGGATTCGCCCTGGCCGGCACGGCCAATCACATGGTCTTCTGGATGATCCCGAACCTGTGCCATGATCACCTGAAGATTCCTGCGAGTGAGACCCGGTTGATTGCAGCAGTGATCCCTGCGTTGCTGGTGACCTTTTCAGCACCGTTCTGGGGCCGCTACCTGGACCGCACCAACCCGATGCTGGGCCGGGCCACGTTCAACGTGATCCAGGCGACCGCATTCGTAATCGTGGCCATTGGCGGTACCGCGGGCGACAAGTGGCTGGTGATCCTGGGTGTCTTCATCCACGGGATCAGCGCCGGCGGCAGTACGGTCAACTGGCTGACCGGCAGCCTGCATTTTGCCGGCAGCGACCGCGTGTCGCTGTACAACGCGGTCCACGTCGGCCTGACCGGTCTCCGTGGCCTGACGGCGCCGCTGGTCGGGTATGGGCTCTACAAGAGCGGTCCGCTGCTGGCCGACGCGACCGGGTTCCTGGGTGGTCTCGAGGGGGTCGAGATGGGCCCTAGGGTGTTCTGGATTGCCGCAACGCTGTCGTTCGCCGGTGCGGCCACGATGTTGTGGCAGGGGCTAACCGATCCCGGGCCACGTGCCGAACAGCCTCCGCCCGAATGAGCCGCTGAGGGTGGTGGTATCAGAGCGTCGGCGGCCAGAGCGTCCAGAAGAGGTAGGCGATTGGTCCGGCGTAGAGGATGCTGTCGAGCAGATCGAGTGCACCCCCCATGCCCGGTAGCAGCGTGGCCGAGTCCTTGACCTCGGCGTCCCGCTTCATCAGCGATTCGCAGAGATCTCCGATCAACCCGGCGACCCCGATCACGGCGCCGTAGATCGCCGCCCAGAGCCAAAGCGGCAGCCCCGAGGAGTTCTCGGGGCCGATCCCCTGCGAGGCGGCTGAGAACAGCGACTGTCCCAATTCGAGCCAGAGTACTGCTCCCAGTGAGCCACCCAGCACCGCGCCCCAGGCACCCATCCACGTCTTGCCGGGACTGAGCCTGGGGTGGAGTTTCTTGCGGCCGAAGAGCCGACCGAGTGTGTAGGCTCCGGTGTCACCCATCTTGGCGGCGACCACCAGGGACCCCAGTGCCAGGTAGCCCAGTTCGGGGCCGGGAGTCCACCTGAGCTGTGCGGTAACGATCAGCAGCAGCCCGGTGTAGACGATCACCAGTGCATCTGCCCCCAGCCCCCCCAGGCTGGCACCGGGTTCGCGAAATCTCAGGGCATGCACCAAGAGCAACACCAGCATCACCACGGTCAGCGTCAGTGCCACGCGTTCCAGCGGCCGACCGTCGGCCAGGCACTCGCAAACCCGCCCCCAGAATTCACTCGACCATCCCGCGACGACCAGTACGGCGGCTGCAATTCCCGACAGCGGCCACGAGGCCTTGAGGTCGCGGAGATGCAGCAACTGGACCAGTTCGAAGGCCAGTCGCACGGCAAGCACCCCGACCAGCACAAGCAGTACCGGTGCCGTGCCACCCAGGCTGTGGTCCCAGGCAAACAGCCCGACCAGCGAGGGGATCAGCACACAGGAGACGAGCAGGCGTTCTCTAAGCATGTCGTGGCGGGCGGCCGTTTGGGCGAGAGGGCGAGTTACTTGTTGAGCCCGCCGAAGCGTCGTTCGCGGGAGGCGAAGTCGCGGAAGGCATCGAAGAGGTCATCTCGTCGGAATTCAGGCCAGCACTTCTGGGTGACCCAGATCTCGGCGTAGCTGATCTGCCAGAGCAGAAAGTTGCTGACCCGCATCTCGCCGGCGGTGCGGATCAGCAGGTCCGGGTCATTCATTCCGGCGGTGTAGAGGTGAGAGGAGATGGTCTCTTCGTCGATCTGTTCCGGGTCGAGCTGGCCCGAGGCGGCGTCACGTGCGATGTCCTTGACCGCGTCGACCAGTTCGCCACGGCTGCCGTAATTGACCGCCAGGCACAGCCGCATGCCCCGGTTTTCGAGACTGCACTCGACCGTTCGTTCGACTTCGACGAGCACCTTCTCGGTGAGTCCCTCGGTGCGGCCGATCATGGTGAACTGCAGGTCCTGCCGCATGATCTCGGAGCGTTCCTCGATGACGTACTGCTCGAGCAGTCTCATCAGCATTTCGAGTTCGCGACGGGGCCGTTTCCAGTTCTCGCTCGAGAGACAAAACAGCGTGAGTTGGTCGATGCCACCCAGTTCGACGCAGGCTTCGATCACCGCGCGGACAGTCTTGACTCCGCGGCGATGGCCTTCGGCTCGAGGCAGCCGGCGGGCCTGGGCCCAGCGGCCGTTGCCGTCCATGATCACCGCCACGTGGCGGGGCAGGCGATCGGCTGGCAGGCCGAGTTCTTCAAGTGCCTCGGAAGTCGTCTTGGTGGCGGCCACGGGACGATTCCTCGCCGGGGCTCCTGATTCCGAGGTGGCCCAAGAGGGCTACTGCAGTTGCAATTCGGCAGCCACCGGCTCGGCCGATTCGCAGAACAGGGTCTCCTCGCGGTAGGAAGGCGTCTGGTTGGGCGAGGAGATTCCCAGGCGGACGTGAGTCTCCTGGACATCCAAAACCGTGACCGAGATGTCGTGGTCGATGACCACACCTTCGTTGACGCGACAGGAGACGACTTGCATGACGGGCGGCCCTGTAGTGCTGGAGGAAGCCGAGTTGGCTGCGGTGATGGCTGTGATTGGCGGTCGAGTTGCCGGGGCGATGAAGACGCCCGAGAAGTGCAACGAGGCATCATTGTGACGGGGGAAGGGGTGCGGGGCAAGTTGGAGAACGGCGGATTCGGAGGGAATCGAGGGGAACGGCAGAATCGGGAGATGATGGGTTGACATCATTCCCAATCGGGCTCCACGCGGCCTCGCACACCGGAGCCCTCTTCGCCAGAATGACCCGGCTCGAAACACCTCCTGGAGTCCCATCCTGATGAAGCTTGTCATCCATCCACCCGTCGATGATGCCCGGTTGCAGCAGATCTGCGAGGCGGCCGGGGAGATGGAGGTGATCAACGCGGCTGATCCCGAGACGGCCGCCGGTGAGATCATCGATGCGACGGCCTTCTTCGGGAAGATCACCCCCGAACTGCTCTCGGTGGCCGGCCAGCTCGAGTGGGTCCAGGCTCCCACGGCCAGTCTCGAGCACTACATCTTCGACGAGTTGGTGGCACACCCCTGCACACTGACCAACATGCGCGGCCTGTACTACGACGTGATTGCCGATCACGTGATGGGCTACGTGTTGATGTTCGCCCGCAACCTGCACCGCTACCTGCGGCAACAGATCGACCGGCAGTGGGCTCCGGTGGGTGGCGAGGAAGAGCGGTCGGACTTCTTCAGCGGCCCGGGCTGGGTCAGCGGGATCGACTCGAGTCACCTGCACGTGGCCGATTGTACGATGGGTGTGGTGGGGACCGGATCGATCGGCGCCGAGATCTGTCGTCGCGCGGCGGGATTCGGAATGCAGGTACTGGGGGTGGACCCGGTGGCTCAGAGCGTGCCGGGCGTGGTGGAGGAGGTGTGGGGTGTGGAGCGGGTGGACGAGTTGCTGGGTGCCAGCGACTTCGTGGTGATCGCGGCACCGCATACACCCCAGACCGAGGGTTGGTTCGGGGCGGATCGGTTCGCGGCGATGAAGGAATCGGCCTACTTCATCAACATCGGACGCGGTGCGATCGTGCAACTGGACGCATTGACGGCGGCCCTGGAGCGTGACGAGATCGCCGGTGCGGCGCTGGACGTCTACGAGACCGAACCGTTGCCCGAGGAGCATCCGCTGTGGGGCCTCGAGAATGTCCTGCTGACGCCTCATATCGCCGCAGCCAGTCCGCGGATCGCCGAGCGCCACCTGGAGACGCTGCTGGAAAATATCCGCTGCTATGCGGCAGGCGAAGACCTGGTGACGGTGGCCGAAAAGAGCCGTTGGTTCTAGCCGCGGCCGATGTAGATCTGGTCCCGGGGCAAGACGATGCCTTCGAGGAAATTGACGTGGTCGGGCAGTGAGACCATGGCCAGGCCGGCTTCGGCGATGGTCAGAATATCCATCATCGGTTCCTGGTCGGCTTCCTTGTCGGATTCCTGTCGCCGTTCGATCGCCACGTTGCCCGGGTGCAGGCAGCTGGCGATGATGCCGAATTCGCGGCCGTCCAGTGCGGTGGACTGGGTCAGGCCCCAGATACCGCACTTGGCG
>Ga0310123_10000363_pt1 | contig 40761 bp, 28 predicted proteins | sample CB6_AW_1057_MG_FD_203505 | JGI IMG/M metagenome (GOLD analysis project Ga0310123, IMG submission 203505) | Marine microbial communities from Western Arctic Ocean, Canada - CB6_AW_1057 | ecosystem: Environmental > Aquatic > Marine > Oceanic | place: Canada: Western Arctic Ocean | collected... | reverse complement strand
CGGCGACCAACCCGATCAGCATTGCTGCTCCCTCGGGTGGTCCGCACCCGATCGTGCTGGACATGGCTACCACAACGGTCGCCGCAGGCAAGATCCGGCTGGCCCAGAAACTCGGCCAGTCGATCCCGGCTGACTGGGGTCTGGATCGAGACGGTCAGCCTTGCACCGACCCCGCGGAAGTGATCGACAACGGGTTCTACCAGTGGACCGGCGGCTACAAGGGCTTCGGCCTGGCGACGATGATCGAAATCCTCACCGGAGTACTCTCCGGCGGGCTGTTCGGCCAGGATGTGCCGACGCTGGTCGAATACGGACAGGACCCGCTGATCAGCAACGGGTTCTACGCGGCGATCGATGTCGAGCGGTTCCTGCCGCTGGAGGATTTCTGCGCGCGGGTCGACCGCCTGGTCGAGCAGGTGCGAGCGACCGAGCCGATCGATGCCTCGCAGCCGGTGATGGTGGCCGGCGATAAGGAACTGGCCTGTCGCGAGACCCGGCTCAAGCAGGGCATCCCGCTCAGCCACCAGGTGGCCGACGAGTTGGACGGATTGCTCGACCGCTTCGAACTCAGCCAGGTGGCTCGGCTGCGGTCTGGCTCGTGATCGGCCCGTAGTGCTCGATGCGGCGGTTCTTCGCGAAGTTGAAGATCCCTTCCTTGTAGGGTCGTGTCGCGTCGAGATCGCAGGTATGGACGATCAATTCGTCCTCGAGCGTGGTGGCCTGGGCGACGACCTCGCCGGAAGGGGCGATGATCATCGTCTGCCCCAGCTGCATCACGCCTTCCTCCTCACCCGCCTTCGCCACTCCGACCACCCAGGCCCCGTTCTGGTACGCCCCGGCCTGCATCGAGAGCCGGTTGTGGAAGGGGACCAGCGCGTTCATCTCGGGGTAGTCGGGATTATTCGACGGCGTGTTGTAGCCCAGCAGGATCAATTCGGCTCCGCCCAGCCCCAGCACGCGGTAGGTCTCGGGCCAGCGGCGGTCGTTGCAGATACACAGGCCCACCGTGCCGCCGAAGGCCCGCCAGGTGCGGAAGCCCAGGTCGCCGACGTCGAAGTACCGTTTCTCGAGGTTCTGGAACGGGTGATCGGGTCGGGGTTCGCTGTAACCGGGCAGGTGGATCTTGCGGAAGCGGCCGATTTCGATTCCGTCGGGACCGACCAGGATCGAGGCGTTGAAGTGCCGAGTCTCCCCGTCGACCTCGGCCAGCTCGGCGAAGCCCAGGTGAAAGCCGATGCCCAGTCGCCGGGCCTCGTCGAACAGGGCCTGGGTGTCGGGGCCGGGCATTTCGGTCTCGAACCACGTATCCAGCTCGGCAGGGTCCTCGATCAACCAGTGAGGGAAGAAGGCTGTCAGGGCACACTCGGTGAAGACGATCAGTTCACAGCCCCGCTTGTGCCCCTCTCGCAGCATCACGATCAGTCGCTCGAGAGCGTCAGCTCGCGACTGGTCGCGTGGGATCGGTCCGGACTGGGCGGCTCCGATGGTCAGATGGCGTGTCATGCTGTCAGTCTGTCGGGTCGGGGTGGGGATTTCGAGGCGAGAGGATCAGGGTGGCGGTGACATAGACGACCGTGGAGACGACCAGCCCGACGTAGACCTCGTGGATGTCGGTCCATCCGGCCCGCTTGGCGAGCCACCAGGCGATGACGACCAGGCCGCCGGCGAGCATCGCGGCGATCGCCGCGGGGGCGGTCGGGCGATTCCAGTAGAGTCCCAGGACAAGTGTCGAGAGGAAGCAGGCGGCATAGAGCGAGCCGGAGAAGGCGGTGATCTCGACGATGTCGGCAAAGGGATTCAGGGCGACGACCATGGCGGCCAATGAGACGACCACGACAAAGGCCCGCATGCGGCCGATGGCTCGCGGATCGTCATCGGCCAGCAGTTGCAGGTCGCGGGTGATCGCGCTGGCGGCGACCAGCAGCACCGAGTCGAGCGAGGACATGGCAGCGGCCAGCAGCACCAGCAGGAAGAAACTGCTGGCGACCGGGCCGAGGATCTCGGCCTGGCCCAGCAGGTAGGGCGTCAACTGGTCGGTGTCCGCGGTGATCTTGGCCGCCATCTCGGGCGGGACAATCGTCCGGGCCAGGGCTCCCACCGGCAGCAGGCAGGCGTAGGTCACGGTGATCAGGATCGGAGCCACGATCCGGGCGGTCTTCAGTGCCCGTTCGTCCTTCAGGCCGTAGATCCTCGAGATCTGACGCGGATCGACCAGCAGTTTCAGTCCTCCGGCCAGGCCGATGCCCAGGATCATCAGCAACGGGGTGGGGCCGTCCCAAGAGACCAGGCGAGGATCGATCGCTTCGAGTTGTTCGATCATCGGCCCGAGTCCGCCGCCCCTGGAGAGCACCGCAAAGAGGATCAGCACGGCGCCGACGATCATCAGCATGCCCTGGAGGCTGTCGGTGAGCACGACCGACCGGAACCCACCCAGCAGCGTGTAGGTGGTCACGACGGCGAAGACGGCGACGGCCGAAACGCCGTAGCTGAGTCCGAGGAACTGCGAGAGTGCGATGGAGGAGCCCTTGTAGATGGCGACCAGATACAGCCCCGAGGCGAGCACGATCACGACGGCGGTGATTCGCCGCACCGCCAACGAGCGGTAGCGGGTCCCGAGGAAGTCGGCCACTGTCAGCGAGGCGTATTCGCGTGAACGACGGTAAAACCGCGGCGCGACCAACAGCCAGCTCAGCCAACACAGCGGCCCGTAGATTCCGACCTTCAGCCACCAGGCCAGCCCCGCTTCCCAGCTCTCGCCGGCCTGGCCGATAAAGCTGTTGGTGCTGACAAAGGTGGCGTAGAAGGAAAAGGCGATGATGACTCCGCCGAGGCTGCGTCCGGCGACCAGGTAGTCGCTCAGTGAGTGGGTCTTCCGTGAACCCTCACGCCCGTGGTACACCAGCAGCAGCAGGTACGCGACAATCAGCACGAGTCGAAACCACGGCATCCCACGAAGGGACTCGCGCCGGCCGCGGTTGTCAACTCACCCACGACCGCAGCAGCCGACACGGTTGGCCCGCGGCCGACCGACGTGGCACAATGGTGGCCTCTTTCGTCGAGATCCCGGAGACCGCCACCATGCGTCGTTTCCCGCTGCTGATTGCCGCCGTCATTGTCGTCTCCCAACTGGCCGAGGCGGCCAAGCCGCTTGCGATCGGTTCCCGGCTCGAGCCATTCATCGACCGGTACCTGGTCGAGTCGTTTGCCGGGAACGCCGAGTTGGTGATGCATCGGCCGAAACCCGCCGAAGTCGTGCTGGTGACCGGCAAGCCGTGGGAAGGTAACACGTCGGCCTACTACACCATCTTTCGTGACGACGACCGGCTGAGGATGTACTACCGGGGTTCTCACGCCGACCCGACCATGAAGGCGACGCATCGCGAGGTGACCTGTTATGCGGAGAGCCGCGACGGGATTCGCTGGACCAAGCCCGAGCTGGGGCTGTTCGAATTCGCAGGGTCCAAGAAGAACAACATCGTCTGGGACGGGATCGGCACCCATTGCTTCACGGTGTTCAAGGACCGCAACGCGAAGTGTCCGCCGGAGGCTCGTTACAAGGCCATTTCGCGAGGCCGGCCGCGTGGCAAGCGGGGGCTGTACATCTTCCAGTCGCCCGATGCGATCCACTGGAAGTTGATGGCCGATGCTCCGGTAATCACCAAGGGATACTTCGACTCTCAGAACCTCGCCTTCTTCGACCCTCACGTCGGGCTCTACCGCGCCTACCACCGCACGTTCATCGATGGGGTGCGGGCGATCATGACCCAGACCTCACGAGACTATCGTGACTGGAGCAAGCCGGTGCTGTTGAAGTACGCCAAGGGGACACCCAACGAACATCTCTACACCAACACCGTGGGCAACTATCCCGGAGCCGACCACATCCTGCTGGGTTTTCCCACGCGGTACCTGCCCAAACAGGGGAGCCGTGTCGAGCCGGTACTGATGACCAGTCGCGACGGGGTCAACTTTCGTCGCTGGCCGAAGGCAGTCGTCCCCGAGACGGCGCCCAAGGACCGGGGAGGCAATCGCAGCAACTACATGACCTGGGGAGTCCTCGAGTTGCCGTCTCGGCCCAACGAGCTTTCGGTGTACGCGACCGAGGCGTACTACGAGGGTCCCGACAGTCGCGTGCGGCGGTTTGTCTTCCGCAAGGATGGGATCGTCTCGGTGCGAGCTCGACAAGGAGGGCTGACCAGCCGGCCACTGACCTTCAGCGGTCGCCAACTGGTGGTCAACTACCGGTGCCTGACGAAGGGGACCAAGGGTGGCTCGTTGCGGGTTGAACTGCTCGACGCGACCGGCGATCCGATCGACGGCTTCACTGCCGCCGAATGCATTCCGTTGACCGGGGATCGCGTGGCAGCGACGGTCGCCTGGAAGGGACAGCGCGACCTGGCTCGCTTGTCCGGGACACCGGTGAAGCTGCGGTTCGTACTCAAGAATGCCGACCTGTTCTCGATTCGGTTCCAGTAGGGGCGTGAGACGATGTCGGGCGGCGGGTGAGCCGTTCCACAGGGCACGGCGGATTTCACTCGAGATGGACTCATGACCAAGTTGCGCTGCTGCGTTCGAATCGCCGGCCACGTGGCCGCCAGTCTTGTCGTCAGCCTGCTGGCCTGCGACGGAGCTGCTGCTGCGGAGGCGGAGTACCGATTGACCGACCCGGCGCTTGAGGTCGTCCCGATCGACAGTTCGCCTCGCGAGTCCTTTCTGTCGATGCGTGCCGATGCCACCGGGCGGCTGTTTGTCGGAGGCCGCGAGGCGGTGTTCGTCTACGAACCGGATGTCGACTCGAAAGTCACCGGGCTGGGGAAGCGAACCGAGCTCTTCCGGTTCCCGGCCGATTCGTGGGTCTATGACCTCGAGATCCGTGGCAACGACCTGTACGCGATGACCAACCGTGCGTTGTACCTGTTGCCCGGAGCCGTCACGAAGCGAACCGGGGTCCAGGCCAAGCGACTGGTCTGGGGCCACCCCGACTATCATCCTCACCAGTGCTTCCACGGCCTGGCGTGGGGTCCCGACGGATACCTCTACCTGTCGCTGGGCGACATGCTGGTCTTCTACGGCGATTTCCGTCGCCCCGACCACTGGGGCCACTGGACGTTTTTCTGCCAGCCCGAGGGGACCCGGGTGCCGTATACCGGCGTCGGTGGGGTCCTAAGATGCCTGCCCGACGGCAGCGACCTGCAGGTCGTGGCCCGCGGCACCCGCAACAGCTGTGGACTGGTCTTCGACAGCCGCTGGAACCTGTTCACTCACGACAACGACCACGAGGGCCTGCCGCTGGACTACGTGCCCGGTCGCCTGCTGCACGTGACTCCCGGAGCCGATTTCGGCTGGCCGCGCGGGTGGATGCCCAGGAAGACTCCTGACCGGGCCGATCTGCTGAAGACGATGGTCGCCGACATGGGCCGAGGAGTCCCGGTCGGGCAGACCTACTACGACGAGCCGGGGTTGCCCGCGGCGTACCGGGGCAACCTGCTGCTGGCCCGCTGGGGCCGTCGGGCGGTGACCCGGTACGAGGTTCGCCGCCACGGAGCGACGTTCCAGGCGACCGAGCATGTTCTGCTCGAGGGACTCGACACGGCCCGGCCGGTCGGGGTCGCCGTGGGCCGCGGTGGTAACATCTTTGTCACGCTCGCCTACATGGCTCACAACGAGGGGTCACCCGTCTACCGCAGCGACCTGCTGATGATCCGCTCCAGGAACCGCGCCGGCGGCGGCGAGTTCCGGGGTATCGACCTGATGCGGGCACAGCCGGGGCGGCTCTTCGCGGAACTCGACAGCGGAGCTTCGTGGCCGGCTCGGCGGGCCTACGTCGAGCTGCTGCGGCGGGGCCGCACGGCGGTCCAGGGCGTCGTCGCTCGACTGATGGCCTCGACCCCGGATCGACCCGAGTATCCTCACCTGGTCTGGCTGGCGGCTCATTCGGCCAGGCAAGGCTGGGTCGCTGCCGCTCCGGCGGTCAAGTTCCTGGTGAAGCTGGCCGGCGACAGGCAATCCCGGGCACGGCCGGTCGCCGTGCGTGCGTTGGCTGAGTACTTTGCCGACGAGCCGGGGTTGGCGGCAACCTGGGACGGGTTGCTCGAGGATCGCGATCCTCGAGTGCAGCACTTTGCCGTCATCGCCCAGGCTCGCCGACAGTTTCCCAGCCTGGACCGGATTGTGGCCGGGCCCGCACGGTCGGCGGACACCTACATCCGCCAGACCGCTTTTCAGCTGTTGGCACGGAAGGCCTCGTTGAAGGAACTGGGCGGGTGGGCCGGATCCGACGACGACAAACTGCGGCTGGCGGCGGTGCTGGCCATCGGAACCCGGCTGACGATTCCACCGGCGGTGGGCAAGCTTCGGCCCGGAGCACCACTGGGCGGTTGGCCCAGCGACAAGGTCTACAAGGTGACCTATGTCGGTGAAACGGTCGACCTGAGGCAGCTGGGGCGAGTCGGAGTTTTTTCGACAGCCGACCACTGGGCCGCCGGAAAGCGGACCCGCGAGCAGGAGACGATGTTCGCGTTGCTCGTCGCAAGGCTGAAGGATCGGTCCGAAGCGGTCCGCCTGCAGGCGGCTCACTTCCTGTCGCTGACCCGGGATTCCCGCTCGGAACCGCTGGTCGAGGTGGTTCGGGTGCAGAGCCAGCAGCAGCGATTGAAGCGGGCTCCGATCCGCGGCATCTCAGAACTGTGGGTCGCCGGTCCATTTGACGATCGCGAGGCGGGATTCGAGACGGTGCATCCGCCCGAGACTCGCGCGGTTGATCTCTCGGCGACCTACAAGGCGTCAGGGCGGACGATCAAGTGGTCGAAGCTGAAGTCGAGCCGGATGTTCGACTTTCACAAGCGGTACGGCGACACCGACGGAGCGTCGTGCTACGCCTACCTGCGGCTGATCAGCCCGCGTCGACAGCAGGTGCTGATCACTCCCGGCTCGGACGACGGCCTGAAGGTCTGGGTCAATGGCAAGGTGGTACATGAACACGACACCGTCCGGGGTGGCCTGCCGTTGCAGGACGTGGTCTTCGCCGAGCTGCAGCCGGGCAGCAACGAGGTGCTGTTTCGGGTGCGAAATGTCTTTGGCGAACACTGCCTGTACCTGCACTACCGCTCGCTGGGCGGATCGGTGCAGTCGACGCTGCCCGAGCCGCTGGATGCCGGGGGATTGGCGGCTCGCCTGAAGGAGGCGGTCCGGGGTGGCAAGCAGAAGGTCGGGGCGAAGTTCCTGGCTGTCGATTGGGCAGCCGAAGTGGCTCGGGGTGACAAGGCTCGAGGCGCAAAGCTGTTTGCCGCATCGGGGATCGGATGTGCAAAGTGCCATGCGGCCCGCGGCCTGGCCGCGGTGCCGGGGGCTCCCAGCCTGGTCGGGGCCGGGTTGAGATTCACGGTGCCGTACCTGGTCGAGAGTGTGCTGCTGCCCAACCGCAAGATCTCTCCCGTCTTTCGCTCGTCGGTCATCGTCACCAAGAGCGGCAAGACCGTGACCGGCCTGGTCGTGGGCGAAACCGGCGAGGCTCTTACCGTGCTGACCTCCGAAGCGAAGCGGGTCGAGATTCCCCGTGCCGAGATCGAGGCCAGGAAGACTCAAAACGTCTCGTCGATGCCGCCGGGACTGGTCAAGACTCCCGCAGAACTCCGCGACCTGATCGCCTACCTGCTGTCGCAGTGAGGCGACGGATCAGCCCAGCTCGATCGGCCGCCTGGCATCACCGAACCGCTTGATGTCGACGCCCAGCCGCTGCAGCAGGGCCAGGTGCAGTCGCGACATCGACACCGCGCTGGTCGGTTTCAGCAACCGACCGCCCTGGATCGTCCCGCCGCCCCCGCCGGCCAGCAGCAGCGGGAGGTTGGCTTCGGCATGAGCGTGTCCGTCGGCGAGGCTCGAGCCGTAGACGATCATCGAGTTGTCCAGCAGCGTCCGTTCGCCCTCGGAGATCGACTTCAGCCGGCCCAGGAACCAGGCGACCTGCTCGTGGTGCCAAGCGGTGACGAGATTGTACATCCGTTTCTTCTCGGCCGCGGATTTCCACGACGTGATGCCATCGTCATCCTCGGTCTTGCCGTCGTAGTCTTTCCAGTGCGAGAGCGCGTGCCAGGTGCCCCGGACACCGTCGACAAAGCCGAAGTAGCGGTTGCTCTGGCCGTGGTCGAGCATGAAGGTCGAGACGCGGGTCGCGTCGGACCAGAAGGCCAGCACGATCATCTCGAGCATCACCCTGAGGTATTCGCGGTGCGACGTGGGGATCGCCGGGCCGGGCCGCCGGGGCGGGTGCGACAGGTCCCTTGCGCGGGTGGCCTGCCGGTCGGCGAACTCGAGCCGCCGTTCGATGCTGCGGATCGACTCGAGGTACTCGTCGAGCTTGCGTCGGTCGGCGAAGCTGCCGCGTCGCTTCAGGGCCCTGGCGTCGTCACGGACAAGGTCGAGAATCGAGTGTTCAGGATGTGCGGCGGGTCCGCGGCGAAACATGCGATCGAAGATCGCTCGCGGCTCGATGTCCCTGGGAGCTGGAGTATTGTGCGAGGACCAGGAGAGGGTGTTGCGGACCAGACTGTTGCTGAAGAAGCCCTCGCCGCGGAGTGACAGTTCCAGCGACGGCAGCAGCGTGTTCTGGCCGATGCTGCGGGCTGCGAGTTGGTCGGCGGAGGTGCCTCCGGCGTCGATCCGGCGTTCGCTGTAGTCTCCGGCGGTCAGCCAGGTCGCGGTGCCGGCCCCGTGGCCGTTTCCCTCGGGCGTCCACATGTTACGGATGACCGTCAGCTGGTCCTGGTAGGGCTTGAGGGGGGCCATCCAGCGATTGAGACTTGTGATCCGACCGTTGCGATCGACCGATTGCGGGTCCCAGGCCCCGTCGGCCACGCCATTGGGAAAGTAGAGGTAGGCCAGCCGTCGGGGTGAGGGCGATTCGGCGTCGGCGAGTACGGCCGCCTCGGTACAGGGACTCATCACGTCCAGCAGCGGCAGCGCGACCGCGGCACCGGTGCCCTGCAGCATGCTGCGACGCGAGATGGCGTATCGATGGGTCATGGCATGGCCTCGCTCACCTGAAACTGTCGGTTGCGGAACGGGTAGCTACGGGTGATGCCGCGGATCACGGCCTGGATCCGAAATCCCTCGCACCGGGCCTCTTTCTGGATCGCCCGCACGGCCGACTCGTCGTAGTACTCCAACTGTCGACCCAGTGCGTAGGCCAGCATCTTGCGGGTGAGCTGGTCCAGCAGCTGGTCGTGTCGCTTTTCGAGCAGGATCTTGCGGAGTCCGGCGGGGCCGCTGAACTTGTGCCCGCCGGGCAGTGAGGCCGAGGCGTCGATGACGCGTCGACGGCGGCGGGTCCGCCAGCGACCGAACCAGTCGTAGTTCTCGAGACTGAAGCCCAGGGGGTCGATCGCGTCGTGGCAGGCGGCACACTTACGGTCGCTGCGGTGCAGGGCAAGCTTTTGACGACGCGACAGGCGTGACCGCTCGGCGATCTCCTCGTCCAACTCGTTGGCACCCGGTGGGGGTGGCGGAGTGGGTGTTCCCAGCAGGTCGGCCAGGATCCAGCGGCCTCGGTTGATCGGGCTGGTCCGACCGGGAAACGAAGTCACCGTCAGCAGGCTGCCCTGGCCGATCAGCCCGCCCCGCTGCGGAGTTTTCAATTCAACCCGACGCATGCCCGGTCCCTTGACCCCGTCGATGCGGTAGAACCGCGCCAGTTCCTCGTTGAGAAACGTGTAGCGGGCATCGATCAGGCGAGCGATCGGCTGGTTGTTGCGGACCAGCGACACGAAGAACATCGCCGTCTCGTCCCGCATCGCTGCCATCAGTGATTCGGTGCACCAGGGATTGTCGATCGGGTCGGCGCGGATGCGGGTGCCCAGGTGCACCGACCCCAGCCACTGGCCGGCGAATCCGGTGCCCAGCGTCGCGGCACGTGGGTCGGCCAGCATGCGGGTGATTTCTGAGTCGAGGATGTCGGGCTGCTCGAGTGTCCCGTCGTCGGCGAGTTGGGTGAGTTGCTGATCGGGCATCGAGGCCCAGAGGAAGTAGGAGAGTCGCGAGGCGAGGTCGTGGGGGCTGATCGGTGTCGGGCCGGTCCCACCGATGGGGGTTTCGGTCTTCATCAGGAACGACGGAGAGACGAGCACCGCCTGCAGGACCTCACGCATCGCCCGGTCGAAATCCAGGCCGGCACGACGACGCTTCTGGAATGCGGCGACGTACCGCTGTTGGGTGGGCTCGGGGACCGGTCGGCGGAAGGCCTGGGGCAGGAAGCGGCCCAGGATATCGCTGGCCGCTGCCCGGTCGGTGACGTCACCGCCGGGACGGCGAAACAGGATCCGGGCCACGGCCTGCTTCTGGGCCGGGGTCGTGGGTTTCAGAGGCAGGGCACCGGCGATGACCCGCTCGGCGGCGCCGAGGTACCGCTCGAGCAGCACCGGTTGCAGGAACAGCGTGTTCCCACTGTTGTCGAATCCACTGGTGCCGCTGAGTTCGGCGGGGAAGCTCGAGGCAGGACGGACATCGACGCCGAACAGATCGCGGATCGTGTTGTCATATTCGTGGTGGGTCAATCGCCTGATCGGCTCGTAGCCAGGGTTCTTGATTGTCGAGTAGTCGAACTCGTCGAGTTGCACTCGGATCCAGGTCACCAGCCTGTGTCGAGTCGCCTCGTCGGGCTGCTTCGAGTCGGCGGGGGGCATGAAGCGATGCTCGAGCAGGAAGGCGGCGTTCCTCCAGTCGTCGCGATGCTTGACGATCGGGCGAGCCAAGAGCAGGGCTTCAAAATCGAGGCCGGCCTTGGCTTTTTCCTCGCCGTGGCACTCGGTGCATACCGAGGCGATTAGCGGAAGAATGTCTCGCCGTGTATCGAGTCGGCGGGCGGCAACCCGGTCGGCCGTGGTGATCCGCCGCGGTTTGGCCGGGCGGGAAGTCTCGGGCTTCTCCTGGGCCTGCAGCGAGACGGTGATCCCGAGCAGGCAGGCTGAGAAGAGGGTGAGACGAGTCGGCATCGGAGGCTCGTTCTGGAATCCGAAGTCGGTCAGACGATTGTATCGGTCGTCTGTATCAGCGACCAATGGCCGATGGGCTCGTGGTCTGTCCGGCACTCCCGTCGACCGGGGTCAGCTGGCGACGTAGGATGGCGGGAGTGCCTTGTTGAGGAGATCTTCAGTTTGTCGCTGTCGACAAAACAATCGTGTCGAGTGCTCGCCTGGGCCTTACTGCTGGTCGGCGTGGTTCCACATGTCGGAGCGGCCGAGACGCCGTTTCCTGAGCAGATCGACCGGATCATCGATGAGGCTCACAGCAGCGATGGACTGCAAGGGGCCGAGTTGGCCGATGATGCGGAGTTCGTGAGACGGGTGTACCTGGACCTGGCGGGCGTGGTTCCGACGCCGAAGCAGGCCAGCGATTTTTTCGAGGATTCGACCGAGGGGAAACGCGAGAGGCTGATCGATCGGCTGCTGGCCGCTCCGACGTTTTCGCTGCAGATGGCCCGAGTGTTCGACGCGATGCTGGTCGAACGACGGGTGGCCACGATCCCGTCCTATGACTTCAAGCCCGTCGAATGGCGGGACTGGCTGGCCACGGCGTTTCGCGGGAACATGTCGTGGGATCGCCTGTCGGCGGCCATGTTGCAAAGTGACGGGACGAGTGACGCGGGGGCGGCTGCCGCGAGGTTCTACCTGGTACGCGACGTCGAGCCCCACCTGCTGGCCCGTGACATCGGCCGGCTGTTCCTGGGCAAGGACCTGCAATGTGCCCAGTGTCACGATGACCCCAGGATCGAGACCTACCTCCAGGCGGACTACTACGGCCTGTACGCGTTCGTCAGCCGGCTGAAGCACTTCCGGGACGACAAGCAGAAGATGAACTTCGTCACGGAAAAGGCAGGTGGCGACGTGTCGTTCACCTCGGCATTCAGTGGAGAAATGGGAAAGACCAACCCGCTGTTGCCCGGCGGCGAGATGATCGTCGATCCCGCCCTGGTCAAGGGCAAGGAGTACCGGGTCAAGCCGGAGAAGGGACAGATGGGGATTCCGACCTACAGCCGCCGCCTGCAATTGGCCAGGCAGCTGCCTCGCAAGCAGACGATCGGGTTCTCCAGGAACATCGCCAATCGGCTCTGGGCCCAGATGTTTGGTCGGGGGCTGGTTCATCCCCTGGACATGCATCATCCCAACAATCCCCCGTCACATCCCGAGTTGCTCGAGCGGCTGAGCCAGAGATTTGAGACGACCGGTTACGACATTCGTGGGCTGCTGCGGGAGATTGCCCTGACGCGGGTCTACCAGCGATCGAGTCGGCTGCCGGAGTCTGCTGATCCGAAGCGGCCGCCGGCGGCCAAGGACTTCGTCGTAGCTACGTTGCGTCCGTTGACGCCGGAACAACTGGGGTGGAGCGTGCTGCAGGTCACCGGCCGGTTGTCCTCACGGATCGAGCGGTTCGACCGAAAGCTGCGGGAAGCGGCCGAGAAGAAGCCCGAGAAGTCACCTGCAAAGGGCCAGCCACCGCGAGAGTCCAATGCCGCGGCCGGCCCGGATGAACGGAACTGGCAGGCGCACCGGCAGGCTTACCGGGAACTGGGTACCGAACTGGCCGGGCTGTTCACGGTCTTTTCACGGTTGCCCGGTCAGCCCGACAACGGCTTTCAGCCGTCGGTCGACCAGGCGCTGTTCCTGCTCAACAGCGAACAGATGGTCAAGTTCACCCGGGACTTCCCTCTGTTGGATCGTCTGACACGGCTAGCCGACGAGCCCGATGACCTGGGCTCCCCATTGTATCTCTCGGTTCTGGCTCGCCTTCCCGCAGACGAGGAACGTCAGGAAGTGGCCAGGCTGTTGGAGGAGGCAAAGACTGGTCAGGAGCGTCGAGCGGTGATTCGGCGGATCATCTGGGGCTTGCTGGTCTCGGCGGAGTTTCGTCTGAATCATTGAACGCGAGGAGCTTGACGTGCAGGGACAGGGGCAACCGCGGCGGCACGAGGGGGCCGGCAATGGCTGGGACGCACGGCTCGTCTCTCGACGTGGCCTGCTGCGGACCACGCTGGGCGGTGCCGTGGGGGCCGCGGTCAGCGGACGGAGTGTCCTGGCGGCAGCTGCCGTGCCGCCTCCGAAGAAACTGCTGCTGTTGTTTCTTTCCGGCGGGGCCAGCCAGTTGGAGACCTTCGATCCCAAGCCGGACTCGAAGTACGGGGGTCCGTTTCGCCCGATTTCCACCTCCGTTCCGGGGGTCCAGATCGGCGAATTGTTGCCTCATACCGCCGGGATCCTCGATCGGCTGGCCGTGATCCGTAGTGTGAACACCGGTGAAACCAGTCACTTTCGTGGTCACTACCTGTTGCAGTCGGGTCGCACGGTGCCGGGGTATCCGGTGCTCGGTTCGGTGATGGCCCGGCTGCTGGAGCGGCCCGGAGACGAGTTGCCCGGATACGTGACGATGCGGAGGCATCATCCCCAGGCCTATACCGATGTCGGCGATGCGGGATTCCTCGGACCGCGTTACGAGGGAGTCATGATCATCGACGGCAAGCCGCCGGCCAATATCGTCCGCCCCGAATCGATCGATGCTGCCGCGGTGAAGACCCGGGATCACATTCGCCAGTTGACCAACCGGCGGTTCCTGCAGCGACGGGTGCCCCGGTCGATCCAGTCGTACTCCGACAGTTACCGGAAGGCCGACGCGTTGATGAAGCGACGTGAGGTCTTTGATCTCGAGCGTGAGTCGGCCGCAGATCGTGCGCGGTATGGCGATCATCACTTCGGTCGTAATTGTCTGCTGGCCCGGCGGTTGCTGGAAGCAGGTGTGCACTGTGTGAAGGTGGCCCACCACGACTGGGACGCACACTTCGAGAACTTTCACTGGCAGCGACAACGGTGCCTGGAGTTCGACCGGACATTCGTGACCCTGATGGATGATTTCCGTGATCGTGGGCTGCTCGATGAGACCCTGGTCGTGATCATGGGCGAGATGGGACGCACGCCGAGGATCAACTACTACGGTGGCCGCGACCACTGGGGAGATGCCTGGTCGATGGCGTTTGCCGGATGCGGGATCAAGCCGGGAGTGCTCCTGGGCAAGACCAATGCCCTGGGGACCGAGGTGGTTGACGGGGCCGTTGATGCCGGGGACCTGTTCCACACGATCCTGGCCGCGATGGGACTTGATCCGAAGGCGAACCACCAGGTTGGCGGGCGGGATAACCCGATCGCCGACCCCGCCTCGACGGTGATCCAGGAGGTGTTGGCCTGATGGTGTTCGTCGAATCGAAACTGGATCCGGCCGCGACCAGGCGGCTGCGAGAGTTCTCTCACGAAACCCCGCTGATGTCGTGCGTGGTTGACCCGACCGGTCGCTGGTGTTTTGTCGGAGGCCGAAGCCGTCGGATTTACATTACCGATCTCAACAGTGGTGAGACCGAGCCGCTGGAAGATCATGAGAGCTGGGTGGTGACCTCGACGCGGTGGGGTAGCCCGGGTGTGCCGGTGAGATCACCGGAGGCCGAACTGGAGCCAACTCCACCACCTCTGCCGCGAGACCTGACGGCCAAGGACAATGGCCCACTGAAGCCAGACGGGGATTCGCAGGAGGAATCGCTGGTCTTGACCGGCGACCTGGTCGGCCGGTTGATTTGCTGGGACACGCTGGGACCGTGGCCAGTGGTCCGCTGGAGCGTCGAGACGGGGCACGGGACCTTGCGTACTGTTGCGGTCTCTGGCGACGGAAAACAGGTGGCCACCGGCGGCGGAGACGGCGTGGTCCGACTCTGGTCGGTCACCGACGGGAGTTCAATTCGCGAATTGAGGGGTCATACCTGTCCGGTGTTCAGCACGGCCTTTCACCCAGACGGAATTCACCTGCTGACCGGTGACCGCGGCGACCAGAAGATCAAGCAGTGGGACTACGTGGCGGGGAAGCAGGTCAGGGAATTCGACGCAAAGGACCTGTCCAACTACAAGGGCGGAACGGACATCAACTATGGAGGTGTCCGTGACCTGGAGTTCACTCCCGATGGGGCAGTGGTCTTGTGTTGCGGCCGAGACAGCTACGGTCGTCCCGGGTTGGTATTGCAGTTTGACTGGAAGACGGGCCAACAGATCCGCAAACAGGTCTCGACGTTCACCAATTCGATCTTCCATCACGTGGTCTTCCATCCCCAGGGCTTCTTCCTGACGGCCGGGGTTGGTGCCCAGACGGGTGAGATCTGGTTCTGGAGGCTGGACCAGGACGAGAAACTGGCCAGCGTCAAGGTGTCCGGTCCTGCGTACGGGATGGACCTGCACCCCGACGGTCGTCACATCGTCGTCGCCCAGATGGGAGGTCCGCGGACCTACGGGGATCAAGGGACGGTCGGGCTGTACGAGATGCCTCGGGTGAAATAGGCCCGGCAGACGCCCCCCGGTCAACCGCTCCAGGCGTCTCGCAGGAACCGCAGCCAGTTCCCGTTGAGGATCGCCCCGGTGGATTCGGTCGAGTAGCCACGGCTTTCGAGCAACTCGACGAATCTCTGCAGGTCGGCGATCGTGTCGAGGTCGGCTGGAAACTCGTCGGTGCCAACGCCGCCATCGAGGTCGCTACCGATGGCGACGTGCAGATGGTCACCGGCCATCTGGCAGATGTAGTCGATGTGATCGACGGCCCGGTCGAGCATCACACGCAGGTGACGGTTGTCGCCCAGGCATTTCCACTCGTACTGCAGCTGCCAATTCCCCAGTGTGACGCCGATCACTCCGTTGCGGTCGAGGATTGCCTGGATCTGGTCGTCGTCGAGTTCTCGTTGGTGCGGGACCAGCGTTCGGCTGTTGGAATGGCTGGCCAGCACCGGGCCCTGGTAGTGGTCCAGGCATTCCCAGAATGCGGCGTCGGAGCAGTGAGTCAGGTCCAGCGGAATGCCCAGGCGTTGCATCTCGGCCAGCAGCGGCGGGCCGAGATCGGTCAGCCCGCTGGCACTGCCGGTGCCTCCGGCGTAACGGCCCTCGGCCGAATGAGCCGGCCCGATCAGCCTCAGGCCCCAGTTCCACCAGTCCTCGAGCTGTTCGGGATCGAGCAGTGCGTCGGCGCACTCCATGCTGACGACCAGGCCCAGAGGCGGCGACGACTCGGGATCGGGATCGTTGCCGGCGTCCCACCGGGTCCACTCGGCCATGTGTTCGTCCAAGGCATCGGCGGAGCGGATGATCCGGGCGTGCCCCTGTCGTTGTAGTGCCTCGTAGTAGGCCAACTGGCCCCGCGCGACGGCGAAGGCCTGTTCGGGCGACCCGAAGTCCATGTGCGGGATGAACCGCCCGGTGGTGGCGAAGGCGTGAGCGGTGGTGAAGCACAGCGCCACTCGACCTCGACGCATCTCCTCCAGCGACACGGTGCTCTTGCCCTTGCCCTTGGCCGTTTCGTGGCTCTCGCGGACTCGGGTCGTAAACACGTTGACCAGCAGGTCTCGGTTTTCCTTCAGGGCGTTCATGGCCAGGTCGAGATGGCCATCGACGATCAGCATGGTGGGGCTCGCGTGAGGCGGGGAGGAGTTCAATGCACCGGGCCCCGCGGCGAAGCGAGTTCACCGCGGGGCCCGGGACGAGTTGCCCCCTGGGGTGGCTACTTCTTCTGGGCCAGGGCGGCCTCGATCAGCTTGATCACGGCCGGGTCATCGGGCTTGATTCTCGGACCGAAGCGTCCGATCACCTTGCCCTGGCGGTCGACCACGAACTTCTCGAAGTTCCAGGCCACCTTGCCGGCCCCCTTGGGCTTGGCCAGCTGCTTGGTCAGGTGTTTGTAGAAAGGGGCCGCGTCCTTGCCGTTGACGTTGACCTTCGAAAACATGTCGAAGCTGACCTTGTACTTCGTGGTGCAGAACGTCTTGATTTCGGGGTTCGTTCCCGGCTCCTGTCCGCCGAACTGGTTGCAGGGGAAGCCGAGCACCGAGAGGCCCGACTTGCTGTACTTGGTGTGCATGGCCTGCAACTGCAGGTACTGAGGCGTCAGGCCTCAGCGGCTGGCCAGGTTGACCACCAGCATCACGCGACCGTTGTACTTCTTGAAATTCACCGGCTTGCCGTCAATCGACTTCATGGTGAACTTCAGCGCGGCGGCCGGCTCGGCCGATTGGCCCGGCACGGCCAGCAACCCGGAAAACGCCAGCCCGGCGGCCAGCAACATGACTCGTTTCATGGCTCTACAGTCCTTGTCAAAAGGGTGTTCCTGCTTCGGCTTGGCAGGCTACTTCAGGACGCAGAGAATCGCAACTGCGGCAACGATTTGACAGCGTGGCTCGACGAGGAGACGATGCGGGCGCCGAGGTCGGCGGGAATCCGGGAAGGCAGGATTGGTCTGAGAGGGTGTGACATGAGTGAACTGCAGGTGGCGGGGACTGATCGTCGCAGTTTTCTGCTGGGAGGCCTGGCCGGCCTGGCATCGGTGGGTTCTGCGTACACGAGACCGATTTCGGCGGCCCCGGTGCGACGAGGCAACTCGAGGATCTGGCAACCGATCGTCGACCTGCATTTCGAGGACGACAGCGGAGTGGCCCAGTGGTGGGTGCCGGAGTTGGTCCTGTTGGGCAACACTGACGTCTCGCTGCGGACCGAGGGGACGGTGGCGTGGCAGCGGCAGGGGGCGATCCGGTCATTCGATCACGTCAACCCCGACGGGATGTGCCGGATCGCCACTCGGGTGTCACCGATCGAAACCGGCTGGGTGGCATCGATGACGATCGAGAACCGTTCGCAGACGGGCTGGCGGGACGTGGTCTCGCCGGTCTGCCTGCTGCTGCGGGCGGCTCCGGCATTTGCCGACGCCGACTGGTCGCGGACCTTCTACCGCAGCAACGGCCAGTTTCTGCCCTACAAGGGACGTTCGACCACCGCCGGCCAACCGGTGTTCCGGATGAGCCTGGTCCGCGGTCGTCGGCAGATCGAGCGGACCGCGCGTCATGTTCGCAAGTGGGGGTTCACCCGGCGGAAGAGTGACGACGGGATCGTGGGGGTCCGGAGTCGGGATGGGCAGTCGGTGATCACGACCAGCTGGACCGAGGTGCATCACCTGCAGGCCAACCAGAAGGCGACGTTTGCCTGCATCCACGGAAACCCCTGGCTGGGCGACATCAATGCCGGAGAGGCCACGACGGTTCACGGGTGTGTGGTGCTGACGGCCGGTTCGCTGGAGGCAGCCTGGAAGAACACTCGAGCTGTGCTGGCATCGCTGAAGAAGTGATGCCGCGCCGATTCAGAACAGCTCGAGCACCGGTCGCCCGTCGGAGATCCGCACGGGCCGGCCGGTTTCGTCGGGTACCGCGGCTTCGGGTTTCAGGCCGAAGGCGTGCAGGATCGTGGCCTGGAAATCGTAGACGCTCACCGGCAGGTCGCGGACGTAGGCGGCCAGGGCATCGCTGGATCCGTAGACCCGCCCGCCCTTTATGCCGCCGCCGGCCAACACCGCCGAATAGCACGCTCCCCAGTGGTCGCGGCCGGTGAACTTGTTGATCGTCGGCGTGCGGCCGAATTCACCAATCACCGTCACCAGCGTATCTTCGAGCAGACCCCGCTGCTCGAGATCCGAGAGCAGGGTCGAGAAGGCTGCGTCGAAGGAGGGCAGGCAGTACTTGTGGCTGAGCATGTCCTTGCCGCGGTTGATGCCGCCGCAGATCGGTTTCTTCTTGTCGGTGCCGTGGTTGTCCCAGAGGTTGAACTGGCAGCCGTCCGAGCCGTAGTAGGTCCAGAAGACATTGACCATCCGCACGTCGCGTTCAATCAGCCGCCGCGCCAGCAGGAAACTCTGGCCGTACTCGTTCATCCCGTACCGTTCACGCAACGGCATCGATTCGTGCGTGACGTCAAACGCCTCGCGGAAGGCCTTCGAGGTCAGCATCTCGATCGCCTTTTCGTACTGCTGCTGGTAGGCCAGGACCGCTCCGTCGACACCGACACGCGCGGGGCCGACCCCGTCCAGCAGCGAGCGGCGGGCATCAAGCCGCTCGACGGTCATCTGCTCGCCGTGCAGCTCGAGATTCTTCAGAGTGAACTCGGAACGCTCCAGTGAACCGGTCTTCTCGGTGCCCAGGCTCAGCGGTCCGAACCGCGGACCGAGGAACCCGGCCCGCTGGCCCTTGTAGAAATGGGTGCCGGTGGTGAAGTGCCGCGGCACGACGACCCAGGGGGGCAGTCCGCCCGAGGGACCAAGCAGCCGGTGCAGGATGGCTCCGATAGCCGGATGATCATCGGGCGAGGCGGGGTAGGACTTGTTCCGCTGAGTGCCCAGGCGACTGGCCAGCAGCGTACGAAAGATCCCGGTCTCGTGTGACTGGGTGCCGACGTTCATCGAGCGAATGACGGCCAGCTTGTCGGCGTGCGGAGCCACGTTTGGCAGCAGAGCCCCGAAGCGGGTGCCTGGTACGCTGGTGGCGATGTCGCCGAACTGGCCGCGGATGTGGGCTGGTGCGTCGGGCTTGGGGTCCCACATGTCCAGCTGCGAGGGGCCTCCGCACAGAAAAATGTAGATCGACCGCTTGGCGGTGGCCGCATGCCGTGTGGCGTCGATCGCCTGGGAGGCGGTGTTGGCCGCGGCAAGGATCTGCGGCAGGGTCATTCCCAGGCCGCCGACGGTACCCATGCGGAGCGCGTCACGGCGAGAAAACTCGCCGCGACCCGGGACATGCATAGGCATCAGGTTGAGCATTTCAATCGTGGCGGCCCGAGACCGCCTCATCGCCAGTGGACCGCCCAGTATAACCGTTGTCTCATGCCACCGAGAACACCGACACCGTAATTCGCGGCTCAATCCGCCCCGCCGCGGATCTCAGGAGGAGTCCTGACAGGGGGCCGCAGGACATCAAGAAGTTTGTGGGGCGGTGGATCCTGTTATCATGCGTGCTTGCGGTGTGAGCCCGGGGGGGGATGAGTCGTGGGCAGGTGTGGTCGGTTGAGGGGCCTGGCGTGGCTGGTGGCGTGGCTGGCGGTTTCTCCATTGCTGGCTGACGAACCGGAGGCAACGTCGTTTCCTCGGACCGTTGTGGCCGAGGATGAGCGGGACCATTGGGCCTTTGTACCACTGGATCCTGGTGGAGTGCCGGAGGTTGGTCGGGTCGTTTGGTGTCGCAACCCGGTGGATCGGTTTGTGCTGTCTCGCCTGGAAGCGAGCGACGTGGCTCCCAGCCGGCGGGCCGCTCGGCGGGTGCTGGTGCGGCGGCTGTATTTTTCGCTGCTGGGGCTGCCTCCCTCGCCGGAGACGATTTTGCGATTCGAGAGCGACCGGTCGCCGTCGGCCTGGAGTGACCTGGTCGATCGGCTGCTGGCCTCGCCCCACTACGGTCCTCGCTGGGCCCGGCACTGGATGGACGTGGCGCGGTTTGCCGAGAGTGGCGGGTTCGAGCACGATGCGGATCGAGCGACGGCCTACCACTATCGCGACTTCCTGGTCTGGGCCTTCAACAGCGACCTGCCGTTTGATCGCTTCGTGGCCTGGCAACTGGCCGGTGACGAACTGGCGCCGAAGAACCCTCTGGCGCTGATGGCGACCGGGTTCCTGGGCGCGGGGGTGTTTCCCAGCCAGTTGACCGAGGCCGAGTTCGAGTCGTCTCGATACGACGAACTCGACGACATGGTGACCACGACCGGGGTCGCCTTCCTGGGACTCTCGATTGGTTGTGCGCGATGTCACGACCACAAGTACGACCCGATCCCTTCTCAGGACTACTACCGCCTGGCATCGGCCTTCACGACGACGATCCGCGGTGAGGTGATCACTCGGGCTCCCTGGCACAGTTCCGATCAGAAGGTGCTGGTCACCAGCGAAGGGCTGGCCAAGCTCAAGCACGCCGCCGACGGCCGCGGGTTTCCTCATTTCTACAAGCAGACCTACTTCCTGGCTCGTGGCGATGTGCACCAGAAACACGGTGTTGCCCCGAGCGGTTACCTGCAGGTGCTGGTCCAGCCGGGCACCGACGCGGGCAAGTGGCAGCTGCCGCCGCCGGCGGGCTGGAAGCGAACGTCGTTCCGCCGCGCATCGCTGGCTCGCTGGATGACCGACTCGCGCCGCGGTGCCGGTCAGCTGGTGGCTCGGGTGATCGTCAATCGGCTGTGGCACCATCATTTCGGTCGCGGGCTGGTGGCGACTCCCAACGACTTCGGCAGCCAGGGTGACGAGCCGTCTCACCCGAAACTGCTCGATTGGCTGGCATCGCAGCTGATCGAGGGGGGCTGGCGACTGAAGCCAATCCACCGCCTGCTGTTGACCTCCAGCGTCTACTGCCAGGACGGAGCCACCGACGCGGTCAGGATCGAGGCGGACCTTGAAAACCGCCTGTGGTGGCATCGGCCCCGTCGTCGGCTCGAGGCCGAGGCGATCCGGGATGCGCTGCTGAGCGTTTCGGGACGACTCGATCCGGGCATGTACGGCCCGAGTACACTCGATGAGAACTCCTCGCGTCGCAGCGTCTACCTGATGGTCAAGCGCAGTCGGTTGGTACCGACGATGATGCTGTTTGACTGGCCCGAGCACCTGGTCAGCATCGGTCGGCGTTCGACCACGACCACCGCGGCCCAGGCACTGGCCTTCATGAACAGCCCGGTCGGCCGGGGTTACGCGAGCTCCCTGGCTGATCGGTTGCCGTCGGATTCCGATGGGGCGATCCAGCGTGCCTGGCAGATCGTGTTGGCTCGTCAGCCGCGGCCCGATGAGCGGGTGGCGATCGGGGTGTTCCTGCAGCGGCAGGAGCAGATTTATCGGCAGGCGGGGCATGCCGATCCGTCGCGGATCGCTCGAGTCGATCTCTGTCAGGCGTTGTTGGGAATGAACGAGTTCATCTACATCGACTGAATCGACGATTGCGGAAGGAGAGACAATGGGACACATCCCCGAGCACGTCCAGTCGCCGGCCCTGTTGTCGCGTCGACACATCCTGTCCCGTGCCGGGGCCGGGTTCGGCATGCTGGGTCTGGCCGGGCTGTTGCAGTCGGAGGGCCTGCTGGGTGGTGCCGGCCACCAGGCTCGAGCGGCCGGAGGTCTGGGCCGCCGGGGCCTGGACCCGCTCTCTGCTCAGCAGGCTCACTTCCCCGGCCGTGCCCGCGCCGTGATCTGGATCTTCGTCAACGGAGGCCCCAGCCAGGTGGACACCTGGGACTTCAAGCCGGGCCTGGTCCGCCGCGACGGGATGTCGATCAAGACGTTCGACCCAAAGTTCGACAACACGACCGGTTTCTTCCGCAATTCGGTCGGCAACCTGATGGCTTCACCGTTCACGTTTCGTAACCGCGGTGAGTGCGGTAAGCGTATCTCGTCGATCTTTCCGTACCTGGGTGGCCACGTCGACAAGATGGCCTTTGTGCACTCGGTGTTTACCGAATCGAACAACCACTCGCCGGCGCTGTTCATGATGAACTGCGGCATGCCGCGGATGGGCCTGCCGTGCGTGGGTTCGTGGGTGACCTACGGGCTGGGCAGTTCGAGCCAGGACCTGCCGGCGTTCGTGGTGATGAGTGATCCGAAGGGTCGGGGCCTGCCCAAGGGGCACGCGGCCAACTGGAGTGCGGGATTTTTGCCCGGCGTGTTCCAGGGCACCCACCTGCGACCGCAGGGGCCGCCGATCGACAACCTGAAACGGCCCGGCAAGATGACCGATCTCTCGCAACGCAACCAGTTGAACCTGCTGAGGCAGCTCAACAGCCTGGGGGGCTCAGCCACAGTGTCCGACGAGTTGGCCTCGCGGATCCAGAGCTTCGAGCTGGCCTACCGGATGCAGTCGGCGGCGCCCGAGGCGTTGGCGCTCGAGACCGAATCGCGGCGGGTGCAGGGGCTCTACGGAATCGGAGACGCCCGCTGCGACCATTTTGGCCGCCAGTGCCTGGTCGCCCGGCGGTTGGTCGAGCGGGGGGTACGGTTCGTGCAGCTCTATTCCGGCGGGAACGAGAACCAGAGGAGTTGGGACGGGCACAGCGACATCCTGGGCAATCACTCTCAGTTTGCCGGCGAGACGGATCGCCCGGTGGCGGGGTTGCTCGAGGACCTGGCTCAGCGGGGGTTGCTCGATGAGACGCTGGTGGTGTGGTGTGGCGAGTTCGGCCGCCTACCGGTTGCCCAGACGGGTAAGAAGCCGGGTCGAGATCACAACCCACACTGCCTGAGTGCGTGGATGGCCGGCGGCGGGATCAAGGGCGGCACCAGCTATGGTGCCTCCGACGATGTCGGCTTCCGTGCCGTGGAGAACCGCGTGCACATCAACGATCTGCACGCCACGATCCTGCACCTGCTGGGCCTGGACCACGAACTGCTGACCTACAGCTACAACGGCCGGGACTTCCGACTGACCGACGTGGCGGGCCGGGTGATCCGGGAGGTGATCGCCTAGCCATCGACCCGGGGGGCTCAGATCAACTCGGCGATCGGGCGTCCGGTGGGCAGCAGCGGGATCGGTCGTCCGGCGTTGTTGATCGTCTCGCTGCTGAGATCAATTCCCAGGTGGCGGTACATGGTCGCCAGCACGTCGGTGGGGTGAATCGGCCGCTCCGAAGGCATTTCGCCCTTCGAGTTGGATGCTCCAATCACCTGTCCGACATTCAGCCCGCCGCCGGCCAGCAGGATACTCATCAACGCCCCCCAGTGATCGCGGCCTCCGGTCTTGTTGACCCGTGGCGTCCGCCCGAACTCGCCCCACACCACCAGCATCACCTTCTTGTCGAGTCCACGCTGGTAGATGTCGGTGATCAGGGCACTGACCATCTGGTCCAGAGGTGGACCGTGGTGTTCCAAGCCGCGGGAGGGTCCATCGGAGCCGTCGGCGGGTCGCTTGTCGTCGACGATATTGAGGTGCCAGTCCCAGCACAGCGAATCGGGAGCGGTGTTGATGGTGACGAAGGTCACGCCCGATTCGACGAGTCGCCGCGCCAGCAGTGCCATCTGGCCCCAGCGGTGCGGTCCGTAGAGCTTGCGGACGTGATCGGGTTCCTGCGAGAGATCAAACGCCGACCGGGCACGGCCGCTGGTGACCATGTCGAGTGCTGCGACGGTGAACTTGTCGATGCCCTCCATTTGCCGGGTCGCGTCGGCGGTGCGGGTGAAGCGGTCGAGCCGTTTCAGCAGGCTGCGGCGGTCGTCGACTCGATCGATGGTCAGGTCGTCAGCGAGTTTCAGGTTCGAGGTCGCCTCGGCCACCTTCTGCGGCTTGAACTCGTCGCGGTAGGGGTCCTGCATCACGGTAAACGGAGCGTGCTGGACGCCGAGGTAGCCGGTCCCCATCACCGCACCGATCACCGGGTTGCGGGTCTGTTCGTGCGAGAGCAGAACGTAGGGGGGCAGGCCGGGGTCGTTGGAACCGCGGAAGTGGCTGACGATTGAGCCCGAGGAGGGGTGGGTCGGGGGGCTGATGTTGCCGGGATAGCCGGTCGAGAGCCAGTGAGCGGCGACGTAGTGGCCGTTGGTGGTGTGGGTGATCGAGCGGATCAGGGCAGCGCGGTCGACGGCCTGTGCCGTCAGCGGCATCTTTTCACAAAAGGAAATGCCCGCGTGACGGGTCGGGATCACCCCATACGGCCCACGATACTCGGCAGGAGCCTCGGGCTTGGGATCGTACGTCTCGAACTGGCTGTGGCCCCCGCCGAGCCAGATCTGGATCACCGCGGTGTCCGAGTCGAGTGTTGACCCGGGCACCTCTGACGCCGCCCGCAGTCTCAATAACTCGGGCATCGTCAGCCCGGCGGTGCCAGCCGAGAGCGTACCTTGCAGGAATCGTCGTCGAGAATGAGTCATCAAGCGTGTGCGTCAGTCCCTGGACCGCATGGATAAACGACGGCTTACGCGAAATCGAGTCTACGGGTTCCATCGGGTACGGTAAAGGTGGAACGTGAGCCCGGGGTCGGTGGTCGTTGTGACCTGTCGAGGTAGGTTGCGTTGCCTGCGAGGCGTAAAGGGGTGAGAATCTCGGACACAGATGTACAACACGAACCGGTTTGAGGCGTTCAGATGTCGTCATCAGAGGGAGCACGCGTGAAGGTTGCTGTGGTCGGACTGGGCCGATTCGGGCGTCTACACGCGTTGACGATTGCGGGGCTGGCCGAGGCGGACCTGGTCGGGCTGGTGGCTCGTCGCAGCGAGAGTGTCGAAGCGTTGCAGGAGGAATTGCCGGGTGTCCCGGGCTGGATCGACCTGGGGCGTGCGTTGGAGGAGTGCGAGGCAGAGGCGTGGGTGGTGGCCTCGACGACCGCCTCACACGTGCCGATCACCCGTCAGCTGCTGGAGGCAGGCAAGCGGGTGTTGTTGGAGAAGCCGATCTCGGAGGACCTGGCCGAGGCGATGACGCTGGAAGAGTTGGTGACCCAGGATCCGGGCAACCTGATGATTGGTCACATCCTGCTGTTCAACAGTGAGTTTCGTCAGATCCGGGACGAGGCCTCTGCGCGGGGTCCGATCGCTCACATCGACTGTGTCCGTCATCGCCCGGCATCGATCGTCGTAGATTTTGCCGGCGAGAATCCTCTGCACGCGGCGATGGTGCACGACCTGTACATGGTGCAGGTGCTGGTTGATCGGGTCGACCCGTCGACGGTGTCGTGTCAGTTCCACCGGACCCCGGGCGGTGCGATCGACCTGGCGTTGGCGCAGTTGCAATGGGAGGACGGTCCGCTGGTGTCGCTTTCGGCGTCGTACCTGACGCCGGAGGGAATGCCGCCTCGCGGGATGGACCGCATGGAGGTATTCGGCGACGGCTGGGCGGCTCGGGCAGTTTCGAATCCTCGCCCGGTTGAGGTGTGGAGCGAGGTGGCCGAGTGGCCGATGGCATTGGAGATCCGGACCGACGCCGAGGGGGCCACGGGGATGCTGGCCGAGGAGTTACGTTGCTTTTGCCGCGTGGCGCGCGGCGAGCAGGCAGTCCCGGTCGGGGCTGCTTTCACAGATGCCATCCAGGTGCAGCAATGGATGGACCGATTGACCGCGGCGGCCCCTCGGTCACCCTGACCGGACACGCTCCGCCGCCGTCATCAACCGGGTCACACGTCCCCAGTGGTCTCAGACCACCCGGACGTTTTCAGCACGCGGGCCCTTGGGGCCGGTGCCGACGTTGTACGAGACCTGCTGACCTTCCTGGAGGTCGTCGTACTGACTGCCTTCCAGCGCCGACATGTGGAAAAACACGTCGGTGCCCGAGCCATCCTCGATGAATCCAAAACCCTTGTCTGTCAGTCTCTTGATCGTGCCTTCTGCCATCAGTGTCGTCCAATTCTCTCGAAAAAAGTTGGTCATCCTCAACACGAAAACGCTTTACGCGACGAGGACGGCCTGCGTAGGTGATATCAATGTGTCAGTGCGGGAGACGACCCGAATCCAGGGAGAACCCCAAGTCATCGTCGTCGTCGTCGTCAAGATCGTCCTTCGGATCGACCTCAGTCTCGAGTTCCGCCGCCGAGTCGCCTTCGGCTCCCTCTGGGTCCTCGAGTCCCTGTTTCCTCTTGATTCGCCGCTGCCGTTTGGCCTCGGCTTTCGCCTTCTTCTCCATCTCGCGTTGGCGTTTGGCAAATGTGTTCCGATTTCGTGCGATGGTTGCATTCCTTGCAATAGAACAGCCGAGTCAACCCCTGGCTAAAAATCGCCAAGGAACAGTCTAGCGAATCCCGTCCCGAAAAGCTCAGTACAAGTCCCAGTTGAAAATGCAATTGGATTTTCAATCCGGAGTGGACCATTCAGCGGTCCCGTTGCAGTCCCTGCCAAAACCACCAACCCGAGGCTAGCAGGTTCGGCCGGGTTGTGAAGGGCAGAGACCGGGTCCGGGGGGGCCACGGCCGCGGACTAGAGGATCTCGTGAATCACGCGTCCTCGGCTGATGGGAATGGGTCGATCGAGCGGATCGTGGACGACGGTTTCGCTGCCGTAGCCGAGGCAGTGAAAGACGGTGGAGATGATATCGCGAGGCCGGACCACTCCATCGACGGGAAACGCCGCATGTTTGTCACTTGACCCGTGGACCGCGCCGCCACGGATGCCGCCTCCGGCCAGCGCCACCGAGAAGCAATTCCCCCAGTGGTCGCGTCCGGCCTTGGCGTTGATCTTGGGCGTATGTCCGAACTCGCCCTGCCACACCACCAGGGTCTCATCGAGCAGACCACGTTGCTCAAGATCTTCGAGCAAGGCGGTGAAGGCCTGATCCATCATCGGCATCAGGAACGACTTCAGCGCCTGGCAGTGCGTGGAGTGAGTGTCCCAGCCGCCCTGGTTAGGCTTGCCCTTGATGCGTGTCCAGTTGAGCTGCACCAGCGAGACGTCTCGTTCGACCAGCCGGCGGGCCAGCAGCACGCTCTGGGCATACCGGCTTCGGCCGTAGCGATCTCGCGTCTTGTCCGATTCCTGCCCGATGTCAAACGCGGACCCGGCCTGGCCGCGGGTGAGCAGGTCGAGTGCCTGGCGTGCGTGCAACTGGTAGGACGAGACGGCCGGCGCGGCGTCCAGTTGGCTGCGGGCCGTGTCGAACTGTTCGAGTAATCGGCGTCGGCGATCGAGTCGCACTCCGGGGATGTTTTTGTCAAGCGTGAGGCCGGGGACGTTGAAGGTGTTGTCCTGCGGCTGGCAGTGGATCAGCCACGGGTCGTGCGGGTGTCCCAGGAACCCGGCGTCCTGGCCCGGCCAAGGGAAGTTGCCGTCGTTCCAGATGTGTTCGGGCAACGTGACCGCTGCGGGCAGTCGGCCGGGTTCCTGCCTGAGGGCTCGGACGAGAGCTCCCACGCAGGGCCAGTTGTTGGGCGGCTTGGGCGGAGCGCTTTCGCGATTGAGCGGCTGGTGTGGGACTCCGGTGAGCATCTGGTAGCCGCTGGAGGAGTGCGAGTTGTCACCGGTGACGACGGCTCGCAGGACGGCCAGGCGGTTGGCCCAGGTGGCGGTACGAGGCATCAACTCGCCGACGTGCAGGCCGGGAGTCGAGGACGAGATGGCTCCGAACTCGCCCCGGATGTTTGCTGGAGCCAGGGGCTTGGGGTCCCAGGTCTCGTGCTGGGGTGCTCCGCCGGTGAGCCCGAACAGGATGACTCGCTTGGCGGTGGGCGCGATCGAGGAGGTCGACGCTTCCCGGGCAGCCGCCAGGGCGGGCATCGTCAGGCCACCCAGCCCCACGCCCCCGATCCTCATCCACTCACGCCGACTGATTCCGTCGCAGAGTGTCGGCAGTTGATCCAAGAGACTCAGCATCGCTGGCCTTCTTCTCGGGTCGCTGTGGACATCGGTGGGGACGGTGGTTGGCGTTGGATCACGAGTCGATCAGCGGTCTGATCACCCGGGCTTCATAGACGTCGGTGAGCCGTTCGTCACGACCGTTGTGCGTGTAGGTGAGTTGTTCGTGATCGAGTCCGAGCTGGTGGAGAATCGTAGCATGAAGGTCGGCGGTCTGGGTGCGGTTGTCGATCGAACGGTATCCGAAGTCGTCGGTGGCCCCGTAGGCCTGCCCTCCGCGAATGCCACCGCCGGCCAGCCAGACGCTGAAGCCGTAGGGGTGATGGTCACGTCCCTCGTTGCCCTTGGCGGTATTGCCGTCGCGGAGTTCTGCGCCGGGTGTCCGTCCGAATTCGCCGCCCCACTGGACGATGGTCGATTCGAAGAGGCCACGTCGCTTGAGATCGCTCAGCAGTGCGCCGACGGGTCCGTCGGTCTGGCCACAGACCTTGGTCAGTCCGCTGGTATTGCTCGTGTGCGTGTCCCAGGGTTGCCCGCGCATGAACAGCTGCACGAACCGTACGCCTCGTTCCACCAGCCGACGTGCCATCAGGCAGCGGGCTCCGTAGGACTTCGTCGCGGGGTTGTCGAGTCCATAGAGTGCCTGGGTTTCGGCGGTCTCGCTCTTGAGGTCCAGGGCGTCGGTGGCCGAGAGTTGCATGCGGGCGGCGAGTTCGAAGTTGGCAATCCGGGCTTCGAGTTCGAGTTCGCCGGGCCGCTGGCGGAGGTGTCTGCGGTTGAGGGCCTGCAGCAGTCCCAGTCGGCCGGTGCTGACTCCAGCGGTGCGAGGTGTGGCGGGATTGAGGTGCAGGACGGGAACGCCCTGGGACCGGAAGGGGGTGCCCTGGTAGATCGGAGGCAACCAGCCACTGGACCAGTTGCGGGCACCGTCGACGGGCAGGCCGACCGGGTCGGGCAGGGCCACGTAGGCCGGCAGGTCGTCGGTTTCCGAGCCCAGTCCGTAGGCGACCCAACTGCCGATGTTGGGGCGGCCGGGACGGATCAGGCCGGTGTTGGCCATCCAGATGGCCTGCTCGTGGTTGCGGTGTTCGGTGAACATCGAACGGATCACCGCGATGTCATCGGCGTGGCGGGCGATGTGGGGCAGGGCCGAGGAGAACTCGAGTCCACTGTCGCCATGGCGGCGGAAGGGGAAGGGGGTGCCCAGCAGGTACTTGGTGCGGTCCTCGTCGTCGTCGATTTCGGCCGGAGGCGTCGTGCCGTGATAGCGGTCGAGCATCGGCTTGGGGTCGAGTAGGTCGACGTGGCTGGGTCCGCCGTGCATGAAGAGCTGGATGACGGCTCGGGCCGGACCGGCGAACGTCTGAGGCCGCTGGATGAGCGAGGCGGCCTCGTCTTCGGCCCGGGCGTCAGGCTGGACCAGGCTGCCCAGGGCCAAACCGGCAAAGCCGTTGCCCAGGCCCGCCAGGACTGATCGTCGGGAGAGAGGTTGAACGAACATGGGTGAGGTGTCCGGTGTCGGGATCCTAGTCAACGTAGGCAAACTCGTTACTGGCCAGCAGCATATGACACAGGTCGGTGATCGCAAGCAGGCGGGCGCTGCCGGCATCGACCGGCTTGCCGGATGGTCCGGTGAGGTGTCGGCGGGCCTGGTCGACCAGGAAGTTGTCGATCACCTGCAGTTCCTCATCGGTTGCCGGTCTCGAGTACGCCAAGCCAATCGCCCGTGCGGCGACCTGCCGATTTTCGTCGCCGCGGACGCGGTCGGCGAATGAGCGGGCCGCTTTTTCCATGAAGCGGCTGTTCCAGAGCGTCAGGGCCTGGGTGGCGACGGTCGATTGCGAACGCCGTGAACAGTTGATTTCGATCGTGGGTTGGTCGAAGGCCTGCAGCATGGTCTGGGGATTCAGCCTGAGGATCTGGATGTAGATGCTGCGGCGATTGTCAGGCTGCCCGTCGGCCATGTTGACCTCGCCGTCGGGCCGGCGTGCCACCCGCAAGGCTCCTCCGAAGGGACGCTGATCGAGTCGACCCGAGACGGCCAGTACGGCGTCACGGAACGGCTCAGCACCCAGCCGCCGCAGAGTCTGTCGCCACAGGAAGAGGTTGTCGGGGTCGATCTTCTCGGCAGCGGCGATGACGTGGGCGGGTGGACGCGAGACCTGGCGGTAGGCGGTCGAGAACAGGAGCAGGCGGTGGATGTGCTTGATGTCCCATCCCGAATCGATGAATTCGCGTGCCAGCCAATCCAGCAGCCGGGGATGCGTGGGGGCGGCACCGCTGGAGCCGAAGTCGTCGGGCGTGCTGACGATGCCGCGGCCGAAGTGGTGCATCCAGATCCGGTTGACCATCACGCGGGCGGTCAGGGGGTGGTCGGGGTGAGTCAACCAGCGGGCAAAGGCCAGGCGACGGCCGGTCGTGCGGGCCGTCTTGGCCGGTGCCGTCCACTCCAGAGCGCGGCCGTTTCGGAGCACGACGGGGACCTCGGGACCGACCACCGGGCCGGGGGTCAGGGGATCACCGCGACGCAGCAGCGGGGTCTGGACCTCGCCGGGCATGTCGTACAGGGCACGGATTTCCTCGAGATAGACCCGGCGTCGTTGCCAGTTGGACTGCTGCTGTTGCAATTCGGACTGCCGCCTGGGGAATTTGGGAAACGCCCGAGGCAGCGCGGTGGCCAGGGCCTTCTGATCGGGACGCAGCTGGCTGCCGAACTTGCCGGCGAGGTACTGCTGGACCTCGTCGCGTCGGCCACCATCGGTCTTGAGTGCCCGGTCCACGTCGGCCCGGATCGGCTCGGGCAATGCGGCCAGTCGCTTGTCGTAGAGTTTCTGGCCGTAGGTCTTCTCGAGCGCCTTCAGCTCACCGGCAATCCGCTTGACGTTCGCATCGACCTCGGCATTCCGCTTCTCGGCCTCCTCCTTCTGCTTCCTGGTGGCGATCAGCAGCCGCCGCTTCATCTGGGGAACCCACTGCTTGGGTCTCAGGGCGGGCATGAAGATTGCCTGCAGGCGGTAGTAGTCGGCCTGAGAGATCGGGTCGAACTTGTGGCTGTGACACCGGGCACAGTGCAGGGTCAGTCCGATGGTGGTCGAGGCGACGATTTGCAGCGTGTCGTTGAGCGTGGGGTAGAAGTAGAGCGCATCGGCGTTCTTGATCGTGCTGAAGTCGGGTCGGGACGAGTCGGCGGCCATTCGCAGGAAGCCGGTTGCGATCAGTCCCTGGACCACGTCCTCGGGCAACCGATCTGCCGTTTCGAAGTGCTTCCAGTACTCGGTCAGCTCGTCCCCGGCGATCTGTTCGTGCAGGAAGCGGTCGTAGGGCTTGTTGTCATTGAGTGCCCGGATCACGTAATCGCGGAACCGCCAGGTGAATGGCAGCGGACGGTCTTCGCTGAGGACTCCGGCGGAGTCGGCGTAGCCGGCGGTGTCGAGCCAGTGACGGCCCCAGCGTTCGCCGTAGGCGGGGCTGGCCAGCAACCGCTCGACCTCGTGCCGGTAGGCATCGGGAGCGGGGTTGGCCAGGAAGCGGTCGCGGTCGGCCTGGGAGGGAGGGAGGCCGGTGAGGTCGTAGCTGAGTCGTCGCAGCAGGGTGGCGCGATCGGCGGGTGACGAGAGTGCCAGCTTGCGGTCTTGCAGTGCGACCAGCAGGAAGCTGTCGACGGGATTGGTCGCTGCCTGTGCGTTGTTTTCCGAGAGCGTGGCGGGGACCGGCGGTCGACGGGGGGGCTGGAAGGCCCAGAAGGTCCGCTCGTCGTCGCTCAATTCGTCGAGCCGGATGTCGCCCAGGGCGTTGGCCGCCTGGGGTGTATCACCTTTCCCGGCTGCGCCCTCGTTGATCCACGTGCGGATCAGTCCCTTTTCCGCCGCGGTCAGCTTGGTCCCTTTCAGTGGCATGCGGTTAGAGGCGAGCACGCCCCAGAGCCGGCTGCTCTCGGCGGCGTTGATCCTCACGACCGCCCCGCGGGTGCCTCCGGCGAGCACTCCGCCGCGGGAGGAGAGATCGAGTCCGGCCTTGGCCCCGGGACCTGAATGGCACCCTGTGCAGCGGGCCTTGAGAATTGGCAGGATCTGCTTCTCGAAGTCCGGCGGCTTGTCCTTGGCATGGCCGCTGCCCTCAAGGAGGGCGATCAGCAGCAGAAATGCGATCGTGCGGGGCATGGGTCTGGCGGGGTCGAGGAAAAGAGCCTGTGACGGCAGGCAGCGGAGGGCTGTTGTCGCCACGGGTGGGCTCGTGGGGGTGGGCTCGTGGGGGTGGGCCTCGATTCTAGCACAGCGGGCCGCTGGCGGGAGATCACCTGCGGCCCACTGGCGATCCTGTTGTGAAGCAGCGGCCAGTGAGCGGTACGGCCAGATCACCGGGCCGCTGGCAACTGGTATCCCTTCACGTTGGTGCGGATCCGGTAGAGGCTTTTGCCGGAGGTGATGTAGAGCAGCTTGGCGTCCTTGCCTCGGGCAAAGCCGACGTTGGTCGGCAACTCGGGCGTCTTGATGTAGGCCAGCTCCTTGCCCGCCGGCGAGTAGACGACGATACCGGGCTTCTTTTCACTGCGGACGGCGACAAACAGGTTGCCGCTGGCGTCGACGATTAGGCCATCGGGGCCGTCCTCGGGGTAGTAGTCGACCAGCGTCTTGCGGAAGGTTGCCTCGCCCTTGTCGTTGAGGTCGTAGGCCATCAGGGCCATGTGTCCCTTGCGGAGCGGCGCGGCAGTGGCGACGGGTCCCTTGGCGTCGGGGGCCGTGCCCAGTCGCTCGAATCCGGTGGCACCGTTGTCGTTACTGACGACGTAGAGCGTTTTCTGATCCGGCGAGATGCAGACCCCGTTGGGCTTGCCGGCGTCGCTGATGATGCGGTGGATCGACCCGTCGGGATCGATCCGGTAGACGCCCATCACCGGCTGTTCGACCGCCTCGTGGCCCAGGTAGCGGGGGTCACTGAAATAGAGTCGCCCCTTGAGATCGATGGTGACGTCGTTGGGCGAGTTGAGCCGTCTGCCTTCGAACATCCCGGTGATGATGTAGCTCATCCCGGTCTTCATGTCGGTGCGGGTGACCCGTTGGCCTCCGTAGTCAGCTCCTTCGCAGATGATCATGTCGCCACGGGCATCGAACTTGATGCCGTTGGACATGCCCGAGGGCGAGCGGAAGATGGTGGTCTTGCTGGTCCTGGGGTTGAACTTCCAGATGTGGCCGGCGTGGATGGCACCGGTTTCGGTGACGGCCTGGTGTGAGAAGGTGATGTCGCTGAAGTAGACCATGCCATCGGGAGCCACCGCGACGCCCTCGGTCAGCACGATGCCGTCGAAGAGCTTTTCGAGCTTGGCTCCCGGAGGAATGATCGGGTCGGCTGCCGAGGCGGGAGCGGCGAGGGCGACTGCCAGGGTCAACAGCAGGAAGGATCGGATGGGTGTCATGGTGTGGGTCCTTGGTTGTTGGGAGACAGTGTTGAACGGGTCTGCGTGACCGAAGCCGTCGTGCTCAGGCCAACCGCGGGTAGAATCGGTAACTGTAAACCACCGCACCGCGGATCTCGAAGTGGAGCGACACCTCGCGTCCCACGAGTTCACCGAGGTCGGGCTTCGTCTTCCAGCGTGCCATCGAATACAGCCGTTTGCTGTCGACAGGAATCGTGGAGTCTTCGAGCGAGTAGCCGGGCAGGGGAGATCCATCGGCACCGAGAACCGCCACGCGGAGCGGCGTGAATTCGAGGTACTCGACGTTGACGGCCAGGTGTTTGCGGGTCAGCTTCAGTGGCTTGGTGACGACCTGTCCGGGCGGGAGATTCCGCCACTGGCCCAGTCCGGCGAAGCGATCCAGTCCGATCGTGGCCAGCCCCATCGACATCGGTAGCCCCCGCTCGCGGTGGGTCTTGGTGCCTCCACCGGTGTAGTGAATCATCAGCTTTTCACCCGAGCGGCCCGGGGGGTTGTGCGAGGGGTAGGCCAGGACCCGGTCGAAGGACCCCTCGGCCCCCACGTCCAGGAACGGCCGGTTTGGAAAGACCCGCTGCCACTTCTGGCCCGGCCTCTGGCAGACCAGTTCACAGGTGCCGCCCAGTCCCGCTAGCGGCCAGCGTTCGGCCAGGCCGATGTTGAGGTTGCCGTAGTTGAAGGGCGTGATGCCTCCGTGCCACTGGAAGGTCTTGTTGAACTCGGGGTCAGATCCCTTGCCGAAGACGACCTCCAGTTCCGACCACTTCTTCCAGTCGCTGCTGGTCCGCAGCGAGGCGTTGCGGCCGCCCTGGTCGTGGGCTCGTTCGTTGAGCCACCAGCGACGATTGCGGTGGTCGCGGGTGACCATCATGTAGTCGCCGCCGCGGGCCGGGAACAGCCGCCGGGGCCGCCGGGTCCAGTGGATGCCGTCGGGGCTGGTGTCCAGATACTGCCCGAAGACGGCCCGCGAGAGGGCCACCTGCTTGGCGTCGACGTTGGGGTACCGCTTGGGATAGGAAGGGGCCCACATCCGGTGATCCTGCATGTTGGCGATCAGCTTGTACCGCCGCTGAGGGTCGGGATCGTCGTCGTCGCGGACGACGGTCAGCCCGTCGAGGTTGTTGATCACGCCGATCTGCTTGCCGGTCTCGTCGATCGCCGGCAGCCCCAGGCCTCGTCGGGCCAGTTCCTCGTCGACCAGGTTCTTACCCTCGGGGTGACAGCTGTAGAAGAGGTTGTTGCGTTTGCTGCCGCGGAACTCGACTACGTCCAGGTCGGGCTTGGTCCAGTGGACTCCGTCACGGCTCTCGGCGTAGGCGTAGCCACCGACGTCGAGTCGATCGAAGCGGCGCTGGGTGTTGAAGGCGAAGTACCACATCCGCCACAACCCGTCGGGTTCCTGGATCACGCTGCCCCAGGCCTGGGCCCGTTCGCCCTCCCACGGCCGGTCGGCCGAGAGAACTGGCTTTTGGTGTTTGCGGAGCCGGTTCATGATCCGCTTGACGTGCTGCTGCCTGGCGATTTCGGCGTCGTCGATCAGTAGGTGCAGGTGCGGATCGTGGTGGTCCTGCGGATCCCGGTTGGTCCCCAGCAGGTAACTCTGGTTGCCGTCATCTCGGGGAGCCGACAGGACTCGCGGGAATTGACCGAGCGATGTGCTGCCTGCGGCCAGTGCGATCGAGGAGGCCAGGAACTGTCGGCGGGTGGGAGTGGACATGCGGTCGGGGTCCGGTGGATTCGGGGTTGCCGATCGAGGGGTCCGGCATCGTCGGGCAATCTTCTCGGTAATTCAACTCGCATCGAGTTGATCCCCGGTCGCGAAATCCCAACACTGGGTCCTCAACCTGATCCCGATTCCACCCTGGCCGAGACACCGACTCATGCCCCGCTGGACCCAGGTTCTCGAACTCGATTCCTCGCGGCAGCCTGTTGCTGGTGACGTCGACGCGTTGGTCGAAGCGGTGCGATCGGGGGCCGACCTGAGGATCGGGACGGGGTTTCGGCACAACGAGCACATCGACACGTCGTCGGACCGTGACGAGTTGATTGCGGAGGTGATGGACTTTCGCGTGGCCTACCTGGTCGAGGACCGTTGGGTGGCGGGGATCCAGAACCAGAGGATGCCCGTCGCGCTGCCTGACGGTTTTGGGCCTCGCGAGTCGATGAGCTTCTTCTTGTACAACCAGGATGGCCATCAGGCGATCGCGCGACCGTTCCTCGACGGCAGCCAGCCAACCGCCACGCCGGGGGTCTCGACAGCCAATCCGTGGCCGGCGATGCCCAGGTATCATGAACTGGCGGCGTTCGATGAGGGGACCAACGCGCCCAGCAGCAACTTCATCTACGACTTCGAATACTTCCGCTATTTTGTCGGAAGCGGTTGGCGGGAGGTGTTTTCGCATGAGAGTGACGGGAGCGTGACGGGTGGGTCGATCGAGGAGTTGGCCGTTGCGGTGGGGGAGGGCGCGGAGGCCAAGGTGGCGATCCGCGGTTTGTGTGCGGATCTGGAGGAGTCAGCCGGGGCGGTCGATCACGAGGTCTTCCTTCACCTGGGTGCGTGCTACTACTACACCGAGGAACAGCGGCTGATGGCGGCGGCTCATCCGGTGGTCCGCACCCGGCCGGGGACGCCGTTGGGCTACGGCAGCCGAAGCTGGGACTTCGGCTGGCTGATGCCTCGGACCGACGGCTTCGTCGCCGGCTGGTTGTGCGATCCCTACACGCTACAGTTTCGCCGCGACGATCAGCGGTACGCGATCCGCTGGTTTGTCAGCCGCTGAGAAGGCCGGCGGGTTTGACAATCGGACCTCGAACCGGTTGGTTGGTGAGACGGTTGGCCGGGACGGGTGTCCCGGCGGCCATCAGCCAGGAACTTCAACGACGGCGGGTGATCCGATGAGACGTTTTGGAAAAACGAGCGTGATGGGTGTGTTGGGGGCACTGTTGGTCTGCCTGTCGATGTCGACTGAGGTGGAATCGGCGGAGGTGACCGCGGTGGTGACCCAGGAGGTTCGGCCGGTGTTGGTCCGCAACGACCACAATCGGCTGTTCAAGCTGACGGTGACGTGCCAGAAGCCTTACGTGGTGGTGAACTCCCTGACCGTCTCGCTTTCAGGCACCGACAACCGCGGCGACATCGACGTACTCGAGGTCTTTTCGGGCGGTGACTTCAACCCGCTGGTGCGGTTTGGAGATTCGGCGTCGGTGCGGGGCAAGCTCGTAAAGATTGCCGGCCACGCTCGTCTGGAGAAGGGCGAGAATCACTTCTGGGTTTCGTGTCGGCTGGAGAGCGACGCGAACCTGGATCATAACGTGGATGGCACGTGTGTGCGGATCGAGACATCCGCGGGTGAGATTCGGCCGATCGACAAGACCGATGGCCTGCGGCTGCGGATCGGCCTGGCGTTGCGGAAACACTTTGACGACGGAGTGCACACCTACCGGATCGCGGCACTGGCCACTTCGGCCAAGGGGACCCTGTTGTGTGCCTACGACATGCGTCGTCGCAAGGGTCGTGACCTGCAGGAGGACATCGACGTCGGGCTGATGAGGAGCACTGACGGCGGCCGCACCTGGAAGCCTCAGCAGGTGATCATGGACATGGGTACACAGGGCGGTCATCCCCAGCATCTCAACGGAGTCAGCGACCCGGGCCTGATCGTTGACCCCAAGACCGGCCAGATCTGGTGCTTCGCGGTCTGGATGGTTGGCAAGGAGGGGAATCACCAGTGGAACAAGGGCGGTTCGGAGAAGGGTTTCGAGATCGGCAAGAGTGCCCAGTTCCTGATGGTCACCAGCACCGATGACGGGAAGAGCTGGGGCAAGCCTCAGAACATGACCCGGAAGTGGAAGCAGAAGGACTGGATCCTTTATGCACCCTCGCCCCAGTCGGGGATCGCGTTGGCCGACGGCACGCTGGTGATGCCGACCCAGGGTCGCGACGAAAACGACGGCCACTTTTCGAACCTGCTGATCAGCACCGACCACGGCAAGACGTGGACGGTCAGTGCCAAGGCGTCGATCGACAACACCGAGTGTCAGGCGGTTCAACTGGGTGATGGCAGTATCATGCTCAACAGCCGCACCGAGAGTCCGACGAAGTTCCGCACGGTCAACGTCACCCGTGACCTGGGCAAGACCTGGACATCTCATCCGACCAGCCGCAAGACGCTGATCGAGCCCAACTGCAACGGCAGCACCTACCGGTTCGACTATCGTCGTGGCGACCGTGACCGGCACGTACTGCTGTTTGCCAACCCGTACTCCCAAACCGGTCGCGATCACCACTCGATCCGTACCAGTTTTGACGACGGCATGACCTGGCCCCGGCGGCTGTTGCTGGACATCGGTCGTGGTGCCGGATATCCGAGTCTTTCGAGAGCCGGTCGCAAGCATGTGGGGATCGTCTACGAGGGCAGTGGTGCGAAGCTGGTCTACCAGCGGTTGTCGCTGGACGACCTGCTGGGTCGATAGCCCTCACGGCAAAAGCGAACCGGGTGGTTCCAGCCCATGCTGGAGACCACCCGGCTCGTATCCCTTCCTTCGCGTCCCCTCCCCACATCGGGGCTACGGGAAGATCAGGTCGACACCCGGTCCACCGAAGACCAGGTCGGCGTCGGCACCACCGATCATGATGTCGTTGCCGTTACCGCCGAACATGGTGTCGTTGCCCGCGTTGCCGAGCATGATGTCGTTGCCGTCCTGTCCGGCCATCCGGTCGTTGCCGTCTCCGCCGACCATGACATCGTTGCCCCGACCTCCGAGCATGCGATCGTTGCCGCGGTCCCCGAACATTCGGTCGTTGCCGTCCTGGCCGTCGAGGAAGTCGTTTCCGCTGCCTCCGTGCAACCGGTCGTTGCCACTGCCTCCGCGGAGTCGATCGTTGCCAGCCTGGCCCTCGAGCACGTCGTCTCCGAAGCTGCCGTCGAGGAAGTCGTTGCCGAGCCCACCTCTGAGCAGATCGTTGCCGAATCCACCGTGGAGGTAGTCGTTGCCGGATCCTCCATCGAGCCGATCCCGGCCGCTGTTGCCCGAGAGCACATCGTTGCCGGCGCCACCCATCAGCAGGTCGTTGCCGAATCCTCCGGTGACGTAGTCGTTGCCGGCTCCGGCGAGCAACCAGTCGTTGCCGAGGTCACCGAAGAGCCGGTCGTTGCCGTCGCCACCCCGGAGCAGGTCGTTGCCGGAGTGGCCTCTCATGGTGTCGTTGCCTTCACCGCCGACGATCACGTCCGAGCCGTCGTTGCCGTTGAGGGCATCGTGGCCGTCTCCGCCAAACACCAGGTCACGGCCGGCTCCACCGGAGATCACATCGTTGCCGTCTTCTCCAAAGAGCCGGTCGTTGCCCGAACCGCTCTCGATCACATCATCGCCCTGGCCACCGTGGACCAGCACGTTGGCGGTGACGGCCGCCTCGATCTGTACCACGTCATCGCCGACGCTCGAGTCGATGACGATCGGGCCCTCGGTGTCGACTCCCTGCGTGATCGTGTAGCTCTCGCTGCGGATCAGGTTGGTCATGTCGCTGTCGAAGAAGGCCTCGATCTGGACCTGGGTCACTCCGCCGCCAAGATCCGTCAGAGTGATCAGGTCGTGGGCACCGGTGCCGGTGACGTAGGCGAAATCGGGCACCCCGTCGCGATCGCTGTCTCGCAGGCCGATGTCGGGATCGGAGGCCAGGATCTCGTAGTTGTTGACCATCGACGAGCTTCCGTTGAGCTGCACGTCGAACCGCGTGACGATGTTGTTCGTTTCACGGGTGACCGACCCCTTACGGATCGTGTCACCGCTTGAGATCAGTTGTTCGCCGGCGGTGCTCCCCTTGGTGTGGTACAGCCCGAAGGTGTGCATCGCCTCGTGCACCAGCGTGTACGCCAAGCGATGCGCCAGGTTCTCGTTGAACGCGTCGGTACCGTCTGTGCCGCTGGTGGCCGAGACGATCTTGTCGGTGAACGTCAGGGTTGCTTCGTCGTGGTTGTTCCCGGTTCCGGAGAACAGGTCCTCGCCGGCTGCGATTCCATACAGGCCCGTCGCGCTACCGACCAGCCCGCCGGCGGAAGTGATGGCCGGCGAGGAGATTTCCATCACGAAATTGTAGACGTCGTGTTGTCCGTAGTCGTCAAACCCGTCCATCCCTGTGTCGTTGTTCCCCAGCGTGTTGACGACGTCCAGAAAGCTTGAGGATCCGATCCCGACCACGTCGAAGTCAAACGCGTTGAGTTCGCGTTGCACGATCGGCAGCACCGCGTTCTGCAGTGCGAGTGCGTCATCGCTGTCGATCACCGAGTCGCCGTTGAAGTCGTACTGCACGGGATTGAAGTCGAGTTGATCGGAGGCACCCAGTCCACCCCATCCCTGGAGATCCGAACCGGTCCCGTAGCCGTTGGTGCCGGCCCCGTCGAGGTCGCGGAAGTCTTCGACGGTTGTCGAGAGGCCGGCGGCCGGCAAAGCGGTGCCGAAGTCGACATAGAACATGGTCGTCAGCAGGGTGCGTGATTCGAGCGATTCGGCCGAAACAACGCCTCGGCGTCCCTTGCGTCGGCGGAGACGAGGGTTGGGGTGGCCCGAAGAGAGCAGGCGAGCGATCCAGTGGGTCCAGTTGGTCAAACGCATGGTGGGCTCCTCGAATTGAGACCTGTGAACAGCGAAAGTGTGTGTGTCGCTGTTCTTCGAGGAACGCCTGCGTCATGGTTGTGACGCGCGTTCTGGAGCAATTCCGGGTTTTTTGAGAATCCGCTTGGCCCCAGCGGCTGGGTTGCGGGTCCCGACGAAGTTCGTGCCGGGGCCGGGGCCGGGGCCGGGGCCGGGGCCGGGGCCGGCGAGGGCCTGGCAGCGGGCGAGTGCTCTGAGGGTCGAGAGTGTATCGGCGTGCGAGTTGCCTCGTTGCTCGACCTGTGCTTTCCACGCCGCTCGCAATTCGACCTCGGCCTCGACGTACCTGCGTTGCCGCACCAGCGTGCGGCCGAGGTTGGCTTGGGTCCTGAGTGTCTGGGGGTGGTCGGGTCCGAGCACACGCCTGCGGATTGCCAGCACATCGCGGTTGATCGCCTCGGCCTGCTCGACACGGCCCTGCCTCATGTGCGTGTTGGCGAGGTTGTGGCGGGTGTTGAGCGTGCGGGGGTGTTCGGGTCCAAACGTCCGCTGCTTGATCTTCAGCGTCTGCTCGTACAATGCCTGCGATTCGGCGTGCCGCTTCATCAGACCCAGCATCTGGGCGTGGTTGT
>Ga0310123_10000362_pt1 | contig 40899 bp, 36 predicted proteins | sample CB6_AW_1057_MG_FD_203505 | JGI IMG/M metagenome (GOLD analysis project Ga0310123, IMG submission 203505) | Marine microbial communities from Western Arctic Ocean, Canada - CB6_AW_1057 | ecosystem: Environmental > Aquatic > Marine > Oceanic | place: Canada: Western Arctic Ocean | collected... | reverse complement strand
TGGTTCCCCTCGTCGTCCTGAAGCCAGATCTCGGTGTAGGCGGTTGTCCGCGGCCTGAGTTCCTCGGCGATCGCGTCGGCGGCCTGCTGCAGCTGGTCGTGAACCGAATCGTGCCGCAGCGGAGCCGGGCAACACATCACGTTTCGCTCGATGTCACCGCAGGCTCCGAACGTGGTCAGCTGCGTCCGGTTGATCTCCTGGATCGTCTGCTGCAGGTCATCCTTGATGATTCCGTGCAGCTGTAAGCCCTGTCGGCTGGTGATCCTCAGGGTGCCGTTGCCAAACCGCTCGCACAGATCCAACTCGGCCAGCAACGCGTCGCAAGGCACCCGCCCACCGGGGATCCGCGTTCGGACCATGAACATGAACGCCTTGTCCTTGCGCGTTCCATCCTCGTTCTTCAGCTTGCGTGCATCGCGGTTGTCCTGCTGGTACAACCCGTGGTGCTTCAACAGGCCGGCGTTGTCCTTGCTGAAGTGGTCGAGTTCCTCCTCGACCAGCTCTTCGGCAATCGTGCCGCGCAGCTGACGGCTCTCCTGCTTGACGAACTCGGTCTTGTCGAGCTTCACCTCGTCTGGCATCGATCATCGTTTCTGGAGGAATCGGCAGCACCGTGGGCGTCAGCACGCGAGTATACTCGCCGCCGAAAGGACTGAACAGTTGAGCAACGGCGACACCGACCCGGCCCCGACGGCTACCTCGAGGCTGATCCTGCTACTGGCACGTGGCCTGGGCACCGGGTGTTCCCCCCTGGCACCGGGCACCGTCGGCAGTCTGCTGGGTCTGTGCTGGGCCTTGGCCGTCGCAGCGATCCCTGGCCCGACCGGGATCCGTCCACTGGTGACCCTGCTCGCGGCCGCCGCCGCGGTCCCCGTCTGCACCCGAGCCTGCCGCCTCTTGGGCGACAAGGACCCCGGCGAAGTGGTGCTCGACGAAATCGTCGCCGTACCGCTGGTTTTCGGCTGCGGCCTGTTGCCGATGGACCTGCCCAGCCTGATCGCCGGGTTCCTGCTGTTTCGACTCTTCGACATTCTCAAGCCGCCACCAGCCCGCCAGTTTGAACGGCTGCCCGAGGGGACCGGAATCGTCGCCGACGACCTGGTCGCAGCCGCCTACGCGGGACTGCTGCTGTGGGGCGGATCACTGGCCTGGACGCGACTGGCCGTGGCCGGGGACTTGTTGCCGCAGACGCCGTTTGGTTAACTGCCCGCAGCCTCGCCGTGGTTGGGTCGAGGAAGGGATTCCAGGGGACTGATACCGAGGAGACGGTTGTGGCGGCGACGATCATCGACGGCAAGGCCATTGCAGCAACCATCCGCGAAGAACTCGCAACCCGGGTCTCGGCCTTTCACGCCGAATCCGGGGTCACCCCCCACCTGGCCGCAATCCTGATCGGCGACGACCCGGCCAGCGCGGTCTATGTCCGCAACAAGCAGCGGGCTTGCGAAAAGACCGGCATCACCAGCACGCTGCATCGACTCGACGCCGAGACGACTGGGCAGCAACTGCTGCAGCTCGTCGAAGAGCTCAATCTCGATCCCGAGATTCACGGCATCCTTTGCCAGCTCCCGCTGCCGAATCAGATCGACGAGCAGCTAGTGCTCGACGCCGTCTCGCCCGACAAGGATGTCGACTGTTTTCACCCGAACAACGTCGGACGGATCGCCCAGGGACGTCCCCGGTTCCTGCCCTGTACTCCACACGGGATCCAGCAATTACTGGTCAGGACCGGCGTGGAGACCTCCGGGGCCCACGTGGTTGTGCTCGGCCGAAGCGACATCGTCGGCAAGCCACTGGGACTGTTGATGGTGCAAAAGGCACAGGGAGCCGACTCCACGGTGACCACCTGCCACAGCCGGACCCGCAACCTGCCCGAGATTGCTGCCACCGCAGACATCCTGGTCGCCGCCATCGGTCGACCCCGGTTTGTGACCGCCGAGATGGTCAAGCCCGGTGCGGTCGTGATCGACGTGGGCATCAACCGAGTCGATGACAAGCTGGTCGGAGATGTCGACTTCGAACCGGTTGCCGAGATCGCCGGAGCCATCACACCGGTCCCCGGTGGAGTCGGACCAATGACCATCGCCATGCTGCTGCAGAATACCCTGACCGCCGCACAGGAGCTGTACCGTACCGGCTAGCGGAGAGGTCGGCGGGTCACCAGGTCGATCGGACCCGAACCCAGGCCCCGTGGCACCTCCCACGTCGATGCCGGAATCGGTGACGGGTTGATCTCGACCTCCTTGAGCCGGATCAACAAACTCAACTCGGCCTCGGGCCACTCGAGTTCGATCCGCCTCGGAACGACAATCCCCGTCTCGGCCTCAGGGCGGTGATCCGACAGCTTGGCCACGGCGATCAGTCGGCTGGTCTCGTCGTGGAGCGACTGCTCGATCACGACACCCAGGCAGGTGTCCACCACCAGCCGACGCCGCACCAGTTCGCCCCGTGGCGAACGCCTCTCGGCAACCAGGGTCAACCGGTGCTGGCCCGGCCGCGAACTCGCCACGCTCCATTCGCCCTCGGCCAGCGGCGAGACGCCCAGGGCCTCGATCAACCAGTCCGGCTCGAACGGCAGCGAAAGCTGGTTGCGGACTCGTGAGAGATCATCGTGGCCGACGGTGATCACGTACGGCTGATCGCTGCGACGGATCCAGAACCAGAACCGCTCGGCGTTGGATCCCAGGTCAACCTCGTTGGCACCCAACAAGGTGGCCCGCAGGCGGAACTGACGTGGGCGAGCAACCGCGATGTTGGCCGAGAGTGTCACCGGCAATCCACCCTCGGCACGGACACGAATGCTCGCCGATGTCGACCGCCACGAATACACCCGATCGGCATTGGCGTTCAGGTGCGCGATGACCTGCTCGGGAGTCGACTCGGCCGACAACTCGCACTCGGGCGGACAGTACGGGCACCAGCGGACCTGCTTGCACAAGGCACGACAGCCCACCGACGACAGAATCGTCACGCACGCCAGCAGCAGCAACAGCCTCAAGCGGCCACCACTAACTCCATTCGTACTGCATCTGCTCATTGAGCTGATCCTGCAGACCCTCGATTTCCTCATCCGCCAACTTGCAGTCGGGCACCTCGAATTGACCCTCACCACGCGCCCCTGTGAATTCCAGTACTTCCCGCTCACCCTCCATCCGCGAACCGTCCAGCTTCAGTCGACGCTTCTGCAACAGCAGCAGCGCAATCACGTAACGCAGTTTCTGCTGCAGCGGGTCGGCGTCTTCGGTAAGCTGCCCGCCGGGCAGCTTGCCCAGTCCTTCTGTGAGTTGCTCGAAGTAACGCATCAGGCCGTCGGGATCGATCGCCCTGTTCGCGGAAGCCTGGGGCTCGGGCACCGTGCACCTCCACTGACCGATTGATCCCTCGGGAGGCCCCGGCCAGTCGGCCTCACAGTAGTCCAACCGCACCAGCTGCCCGTCTCGTTCAACCAGCACCGACACGCAGACGGTGTTGGGTTCGAGTCGTTCGCCGCCGTGCGCGCAGGTCCTGCCAACCGGTTTGAGATGGTAGTCCATGGCCCCCGTTCGTTCGCAGCTACTCGAGCGAGGCGGGAATGTAGTCCAGGTCTCCTCAGCCAACAAGAGCGATTCCGACTCCAACGCCAAGCCCCTGCAGCCGTATAATGACCCGGTGACCACTTGGGCCGTGGACGTGGTCTGCCGGGAGTTCCATGAAGCAGTTCCTCGAATGGTACCTGGGCGTTCCTCCGGCAATCCCCGGACAGGAAACCCGCTGGCAGTGGTCCTATGAGCCACCCTGGCCCGGATCATGGCCCCTGGCAGTCGTCGTACTCGCCTCAGCCTGCCTGCTGGCAGCCATCGTCTGGGTCTACCTCCGAGACACCCGCCGGCTTCCGGCCTGGACCCGGCTGGGACTGATCGCAACCCGGTTGCTGGCCACCGGCTGCGTGCTGCTGTGCCTGACCAACGCGGCGATCCTGATCCAGCGAACCGGATTGCCGCGGGTTGCGATTCTCCTGGACACCTCCGCCAGCATGGGACTTGAAGACCGCTACGCCGATCCCGAGCAGGGACACCGCATCGATCGCCTGGCCGGCCGACGACGACCGACTCGGCTGAACCTGGCCAAGAGCCTGTTGGTCGCAGACGACGCGAGGCTGCTCGATGCGATCTCCAAACGGTTCCAGGTCCGGCTCTATGCCTTCGACATCCAGGCCCGACCGCTGGGGCTGCCCGAGGAGACAGCGAAACGGATGGCCGAGCGGATCGAGAGCCTGGAGGCCGTGGGCAGCGACACCCGGCCCGGGACGGCGGTCCGACAGGTACTCGAAGAATTCCGCGGTGAGCCTCCCGCAGCCATCGTCCTGATCACCGACGGAATCTCCAGCACCTCGCCCAGCGATAGCCTGGTCGCCGTCGCACCCGCGGCTCGACGCCAGATGGTGCCACTGGTCGTCGTCGCCGTCGGCAGCCGGCTGCCCGCTCGAGACCTCCACCTACTCGAACCTCAACTCGACGACATCGCCCTGGTCGACAACCCGATCGTCGTCCGCGCCGACGTGCAGGCCTACGGCCTCAAGGGTCAATCCGCCACTATCCGCATGACTCTCGAAGGTCACGACCACCCGGTCGCCGAAGAGACCCTGGTGCTGGGCGATGACGGCAGACGCCAATCGGTCGACCTCAACTGGGTACCCCGACGCGAAGGGGACCAGGTGTTGAGGATCGAGGCGGTGCCGCTGGACAACGAAACCGACCGTGACAACAACCGGCACGTCCGGCTGGTCCGGGTCCGACAGGAACGGATCCGCGTGCTGCTGGCCGACGGGACACCCCGCTGGGAATTCCGCTACGTCAAGGGCTTGCTCGCCCGCGACCGCGGTATCGCTCTGACCAGCGTCCTGCAGGACGCGGACCTCGAATCGGTCTCCGATAATCCGTCCACCCGCGAGTACTTCCCGGTCGACCGGGACGAGTTGTTTGAATACGACGTGGTAATTCTCGGAGACATCGACCCGGGATTCCTCAGCACCAGCACCCAACAGAACCTGCGGGACTTCGTCCGCACCGCACGAGGCGGATTGATCCTCGTGGCCGGGACCCGCTTCAACCCCGTCTCCTACCGCGGCACTCCCATCGAGGACCTGGTCCCGGCCGACCTTTCGACACTGAGAGTCCCCGACCCGGCCGAATCGTCCGGCCCCTGGCACAGTCGCCTGACGGCCGCCGGAATCGAATCCACATCTCTGTTCGGTTCGCGGGCCGAACTCGATCGGGTTGCCGCACGGGTCCGCCAGCTGCCGCCGTTGCACTGGTTGCTCGAGATCCCTCGGATCAAGCCCGGAGCCGTCGTCCTGATGGAGTGCTTCGATGGCTCCTCCGAAGACCGCGGCCACCCGGCCGTGATCCTGCAACGCTATGGAGCAGGTAGTGTGCTGTTTCATGCCACCGACGAGATCTGGCGCTGGCGGCTTCGGGATGGCCAGTCGCTGCACGCACGCTACTGGTTGCAGGCCGTCAGGCTGCTCGGACGCGCGCGGCTGCTCGGACAGACTCGCACAGCCGAGTTGACCGCCGAACGCACCGAGTACGCTCTCGGTGAACCAACGACCTTGCGGTTGAGGTTTTTTTCGACAGCCGATGTTCCCTCAGCAGACGAGTCTCCGCTGATCCGCATCGAGCAGCGGACCGGGACCGCCCGGGATGTCGGGATGGAACCCGTCGAGGGCAGCGTGGGAGTCTACTCGGTCACCGTGGCCAACCCCGGACCAGGCAGCTACCACGCCTGGGTCCGCTCGCCAGGTTTCAGCGACGCCCCGCCCACGGCCGACTACCGCGTGGTGGCCGCCGACCGGGAATTCCGGGAAAGAGCCGTGGCAATCGATGAACTCGAACAGGCCGCCCGTGAAACTCATGGACTCGCTATCAAAGTCGACCAAGCCGGGCGACTCGACCGGCTGCTGCCAACAGGTGACCCGGTGCCGCTGGCCGTCGACGAGCCGATCCGGCTCTGGAATCGCTGGGAGCTGCTGCTGGTTTTTGCAGCGGTACTGACCGTCGAGTGGCTCTGGCGAAGGCGATCCCGATTGGTATGATCACCAAGATCCCACACGTCTTCGGCATGGCCCGACCATGAGTTCACAGCTGAGAGAACCTCTCGAGCAACTCCGACGCCGGGCACGCCGTGTCCTGCTGGTCCGCGGAGCGGGGCTCTGTCTGGCGATGGGTGTGGCCAGCACCACGTTGGCCGTCGGAGTCGACTGGCTGCTGCACCTCGACAACAGCACTCACCGCGGGTTGATGCTCTCTTGCCTGGTGCTGGTCCAAATCGCAGCCACCTGGCACTGGCTCATCGCCCCGCTCTTGGCTCCACTCAGCGACCTGGTGTTGGCGTCCCGCGTCGAACAGACGTTTCCCGAGCTTCGGGACCGGCTCGCCAGCGGACTGCAGTTTGCTCGCGATCTCGACGACCCGCGAGTCGGTTCGCCGGAATTGCAACGAGGCGTGATCGATTCGGCGATCGAGGCGATGGAGCACATCGACATCGATGCAGTCGTCGAGCCACGAACCGCTCGACGTGCAGCCCTGGTGGCGACCGGGCTGGTGGCAGTCGGGCTCGCGCTGGTCGCCTTCAGCCCACTCGAAGCCGGCACCGGGCTCGGTCGGCTCTACCTGCTCTCCTCCGACCAGTGGCCCCGCGCCGTCGACCTCCAGTTCCTCGACTCCACGCTCCTGCCTTCCCCCTGGGATGGTCGACACGGCGTGAGGCTTCCGACGGGTGAATCGATCGAGCTGCAGGTCGTCAACACCCGCGGAGACCTGCCGGCCGACTCGGTCATCGAACTGCGTCACGCCGAGGGCCCGGTCCGGGCCCGGCGGCTGCTGGCGGTGCAATCGCTGGAACACTCAGCCCACCGCGACTCCTCCGATCAACTGCGAGACGTGGGCACCTCGCTGCTGGTTCCGCCCGAGGGGTTCGAGAATCTCGAGTTCCGGGCTCGAGGTGGAGACGACGCGACTGAGTGGATCCCGCTGTCGATGATCCCGCCCCCGTTGCTCGAATCACTCAGTGTCGTGCTGCATCCGCCCTCCTACACCAGGCAACCACTCAGGCGATTGCCCGAAGGCCACGGCGACATCGAGGCGTGGATCGGGACCCGGGCCGAAATCACGGCCGTGATCAACCAGCCGATCCGCACCGCAAGCCTGGTTCGTGGCGATCAACCACCGCTGCCAGTCTCGATCACAGACGGCGGCCGAACACTCTCGGCCGACTTCATCGTCGAGAGTGCCGGAGTCTCACACTGGTTCCTCGCACTTGTGGATCGCAACGGGTTGACCGCCGAACGGCCCGAACAGTTCGAACTCCGAGGACTCGTCGATCGCCTGCCCGAAGTCGAATTGGTCGAACCAGCGGGCAACATCCAGGTCACGCCCCAGGCCCGCATGCCGCTGGCCATCAGCACACACGACGACGTGGGTCTGGCCGATGTACACCTGGTCATTCAACCCATCAACAATGCTCAGACAGCCGAAGAACGGGTGTGGCTCCACGGCGAACATCCCGGCGAAGGCCTGCTGCTGATCGACCACACATGGCCCTCAGCCGACACGTCGCTGAAGCCGGGAATGGAATTCGACGTTCACGTCGAGGCCACCGATGCCTGTGATCTCGATCCACCACGTATCGGACGCTCCGCAACTCGAACCATTTTCGTCGTCACTCCCGCGCAAAAGCGAGACCAGCTCGACGCCAGGCAATCGGCGTTGCTCAGGCAACTCAGCGAGATCCTCCGCAAGCAACGCAACCTGTCGGCACAGACCGCCGTGCTGATCGTGCAGTGCGAGGCAGCCGGGAGGTTACGTCCCGGAGATCGCGAAATCCTGCTGGCCTCCGAGGTCAACCAGCAACTCCTCGATGCCCAATTGGCCGCTGTCGACACTGGCCTGGCACTGCGTGCCCGACGATTTCTGGCCGAACGAGATGCCAACCGCATCGACGATCCCACCGCCACTGCAGATCTCTCACGGATCGCCAGCGACCTCGAAAGCCTCGGAAACCGTGAACTCCCCGAGCTCGAAGCCGCCCTCGCACAAGCCCGACGGTTCCTCGACTCGACCCCCGCCGCCGACCCGCTGCAGATCCTCACGTCGATCCGGGACCACCAGGATCGCGTCATTATCGTCCTCGAATCAATCACACAGGACCTCGCTCCGGCACAGGACCGACGGGAACGACTGGGCGAAGCACGTCGGATCATCGAGCAACAGCAGCAACTGCTCAACGATACCGCCTCGCAACCCGAACAGACCCTCGATCGACCCACCCGACAACTCACCAGGCAGCAACAGGCCAACCTGAGGCGGATGGCACGTCAGCAGGCGGACCTCGCGGTTCGACTCGAGAGACTCTCCCGACACATGGCATCCGGCCCGCCGGATGCCAACCCGCGGCTCAACTCGTACGCCGCCCTCCGTGATGCGGGAACCCCCGCAGCGATGAAAGCAGCCGCCGACGACATCAGGCGAAATCATCTCGGTGAAGCTCAGCAGACCCAGCAGTCGATCCTCGAACAACTGTCCCAGCTCGAGCGATCTCTTCAGGACCACGCAACTTCCGGAGACCAAACCGAACTGGCCCGGCTCGACCGGCTGCTCGCACGTGTCCAGCAGCTGGCCACCGCCCAGGCGACGCTGCGGTCCCAGACCCGACGCGCCGGGCAGGGATCCGCATCCCAAACCCGGCGATCACTGCTCAAGACGCGCCAGTCACGACTCCGACGAGACGCGCAGCAGGTCGTCGATACAACCCGCCAACTCGAATTGACCAGGGCCCAGGCCACGGCCCAAGCTGCCGCCGACGCGATGCAACGCGCCGCCCAGGCACTCGGGCAATCCGATTCGACCGCTGCACCTTCGGCACAGGCCACCGCGATCGAGAGACTCGAGTCGCTGCACAGAATGCTCGCCGAACAGCAGGCGAACACCACGGCCACCTTGACCGCCGAACAATCTCGCAGGGCCTGGCAAGACCTCTCGCGACTACGCACCCGACAGGATCAACTGGCCCAGCAGACACGGAGGCTCGAAGACGACCGCAACGACACCGGACGCTGGACGCGACCGCTACTGAAGCGACTCGGTCAACTGCTGCAGAGACAGAAGTCCGTCGTCGAAGAAACTCGCCAGGTGAAGTGGCCCGTTGCCGAAGACAACGACGCCCAGCGAGTCCTCGATTCAATCGCCCTGCGGATGCAACTCGCCGCCAACTCGCTCAAGAGGCGGCAGACCGGCCCCCAGGCACAACAACCCCAGCAACAGGCCCTGGCGCAACTCGACCGGTGGCTCAGCCAGACCCGGACCACTGTGCCCCGCGATGGCACGGCAATCGCATCCCCGATGCCCGGCAAAGCCAAGGCCCGATCCAGCGCGCCGAGCGTTTCGCCGATGGACCCCACCGGTGAGGTGACCAACCCCGGTTCCCGCCCTGCCAGCCAGTCCGGAACCGGGACCCACGTCGGTGAAGTGGCCGGCGAGGTGCGACTCAACGCACTGAGGCAGGCGCCTTGGGGCAACCTGCCTCCAGAACTACGCCGTCGACTCTCTCAATCCGGTCGCGAACGGACTCCTGCCCGCTACACCGAGCTGGTTCGTCGCTACTACGAATCGCTCGCCGGCAGGCGACCCGGACCCCGGAGCACGAGCCGAAAGGAACCACGCTGATGAGTCGAACCGATAGGGACGGCGAGTCCGACACGATCCGATTGCAGAAGGTCCTGGCACGAGCGGGACTGGGGTCGCGACGGGCCTGCGAAGCACTGATCCTCGCAGGGCGAGTCCGCGTCGACGGACGTGCCGCCGACGAACTCGGCACACGCGTCGACCCTGCGACCCAGGACATCGTCGTGGACGGCGAGAGAATTTCGACCGAGCGGGCCGAGTACCACCTGTTGAACAAGCCGCAGGGATACCTGTGCACCAACCACGACCCCCGCGGCCGACCGCGTGTGATCGATCTGTTTCCCGGAGTCGCTGCGAGGCTGTTCACCGTCGGACGACTCGACGAACACAGCCAGGGCCTGTTGATGGTCACCAACGACGGAGAATTGGCCCACCAGCTGATCCACCCCCGCTACCAGGTCCCCAGGTTCTACCGAGTGCAGGTCGCCGGGGTTCCCAACCGCGACGGACTCAAGGCTCTCAGAGACGGGCTCCAGTTCTCAGACGGCTACTTCCGAGTCCACACAGCCAGGAAACTCAAGACCAGGGGCAAGAGCACCTTTCTGCTGCTGGAACTGCGACAGGGCCGCAACCGCGAAATCCGCAGGATGATGGCGCGGATCGGTCACAAAGTGATCAGCCTCGAGCGGACGGCATTTGGACCATTGCAGTTGGGTCGTCTCAAGGTCGGCCAGCACCGCAGGCTGCGGCCCGGAGAGCTCGATTCGCTGCGTGAGCTAATCGACGGCGAGGCGAGCTCGCGGGGTAATCGCAGGCAATCGCGGCGAAGATCGAGTAAAGTGGTGGGTAGGAAACGCCGCGGCGGCAGCCGGCCACGCCGCCGCCGCTGATCGATCGCCGCCTGTGCCGCCCCAAGCACCGGCCCCCCAGAATGGCACCGCCCATGGATGCGGCCGCTGACCTCAAGCTCCCCGGACTTGTTCCCCACGCCAGCCAGCAGACGGCCCGCGTCCTCGAGCAGGACCGCATGGCCCGGGATACCTACCGCCTGAGACTCGAGTGCCCCGAATTGGCACGGCGGATCCTTCCGGGACAGTTCTTCATGGTCAAAGTGCCCGGCTGCAACGACCCGCTGCTCGGAAGGCCCTTCGCACTTTATGACACCGTCCAGGACGACAACGGCGAAGCGGTCGGGATCGACTTCGGTTACGTCGTCATCGGCAAGTTGACCGGACGGATGACCGATTGGAAACCCGGTGACGCGGTCGAGATCTGGGGACCATTGGGCAACGGGTTCCCCACCCCTCCCGAGGGTCACCTGGTGATGGTCGCTGGAGGCATCGGCCAGACACCCTTCCTGGCCGTCACCCGCGAAGCACTCGGCATTCGGCAGTACGGAAATCCGGCGCGAGTCGTCCCGTCGCAACCCTCGCGACTGACGCTGTGCTACGGAGTTCGCTCGGCCGACTACCTGGCCGGAATCGATGACTTCTCGACTCCGGGCCTGGAGATCCAGGTCTCGACAGACGACGGCAGCCACGGCCACCACGGCCTGGTGACCGAACTGCTGGAGGACCTCTACCGGGATGGCACGCCTCCGACCGCTGTCTACACCTGTGGACCGGAACCGATGATGGAAGCGGTCGCCTCGGTGGCTGCCAGGCACGAGACCCCCTGCTGGGCCTCGCTGGAAACTCCGATGGCGTGCGGATTCGGAATCTGCTTCAGCTGTGTCACCCGCGTCCACGTCGGTGATGGCCAGTGGGACTACCGCCGAACTTGCGTCGAGGGCCCGGTCTTCCGAGCCGAACAACTGCACTGGTGATCCGCATGACCTCTTGCACACATTCGATCCTGCTGGCCGCCCTGGCCTCAGTGCTGCTGGCAGCTCCGGCCGGCACCACGGTGGCCGCCGAGCCGCCAAAGGCTGCGGCCAAGCCCAGGTCGCTGGCCGAAGAACTGCCCAGGATCAAGGCCGTCGAAGCCGACCGGGCGTCCGCCACATTCGCCGTGCAACACGGCTTTCGACTCGAACTGGTCGCCAGCGAGCCACTGGTGGCCGACCCGGTCGATGCCTGCTTCGACGCCGACGGTCGTCTCTACGTGGCCCAGATGCACGGCTACCCGTTCTCACAGGAAGCGACCCGGCTGAATCCCAAGGGAGGCGGGAAGCCCGATGCGGGTGTCGTGCGGTTGCTCGAGGACACCGATGGCGACGGGAAATTCGACCGCAGCGTGAAGTTTGCACAGGGGATCCGCTGGCCGACGTCAGTCTGTTGCTACGACGGCGGCGTGTTCGTGCTCGCGCCTCCGTCGCTGCACTACTTCAAGGACACCACCGGCGACGGCGTGGCCGACGTCAGTCGCGTCATTTACTCGGGCTTCGGACGCGACAACGTCCAGAGCGTCGCCAACAACCTCAAGTGGGGACTCGACAACCGCATCACCCTGGCCGCTGGACGCAACCCGGGCCAACTGACCCGCGACAAGAAACCCGTCCTCGCTCTCGGCGGCAAGGACCTGAGCTTCGACCCCAGGACGCTCGATCTTCGGGCACTGACCGGCGGAGTTCAGTTCGGCAACAGCTTCGACGCCTGGGGCAACCGGTTCGTGTGCAGCAACAGCAACCACATCCAGCACGTGGTGCTGCCACGCCGCTACCTGTCGCGGCATCCCGGTCTCAGCCCACCCGCCTCGATCCGCTCGATCGCCGCCCTCGGAGCAGCCGCACCGGTCTATCGCAGGAGCCGTGCCGAACCGTGGAGGATCGTGCGCACCCGCCGGCGTGTCTCCGATCCCAAGACCAAGGCCCGCCTGCCACGGACCGAACAGTTTGCCATCGGCTTCTTCACCTCCGCCACCAGCGTCACGATCTATACCGGAGATGCCTACCCCGACGCCTTCCGAGGCAACGCGTTCATCGGAGACGTGGGTGGCAACCTGATCCACCGCAAGACCATGACCCCCAAAGGACCCTCGTTTGTTGCCCGCCGGGCCGATCAGAAGGTCGAGTTCATCGCGTCGACGGACAACTGGTTCCGCCCGGTCAACTTCGTCAACGGCCCCGACGGCACGCTGTATGTGCTCGACATGTACCGCGAGACGATCGAGCACCCGTACTCGATTCCCGAGGACATCAAGAAGCACCTGCGGCTCGAGAGCGGCGACAACCGGGGCCGGATCTACCGGCTGGTGCCGCCGGGCTGGGAACGACCCGAGCCGCTCAAGCTGGCCGGGGCCACCAGCCAGCAATTGATTGAGTCGCTCGAATCGAACAACGGCTGGACGAGGATGACCGCGCAGCGGCTGCTCTGGGAACGCCGTGATCGTAAGGCGGTCCCCGCGCTGGTCGAAACCGTCGGGCACTCGGAGCTGGCACTGGCCCGAGCCCATTCGCTGTGGATCCTCGACGGAATGGGCGAGCTGCAAGACTCCCTGCTGGCCACCGCCTTGGCCGATGACTCGCCGCGAGTCCGCGAGCAGGCGATTGTACTGGCCGAAGATCGACTCGACCGGGCCCTGTACCAGCCACTCATCGAACGGCTGGCCCGCGATCCGGACCCGAGAGTCCGCTACCAGCTCGCGTTCAGCCTCGGAGGCCTCGATGCCGCCCGCCGCAGACGGCCGCTCTCGCACCTGGCCCGGCAGTCGCCGTCGGACTCGCACCTGAGGTTCGCCGTGATGAGTTCCAGCCTGGGACTGGAAGCACAACTGCTGGCGGAGCTGCTCCAGGACAAGGACTTTCTGGCCACGACCGCTGCGGCCAACTGGCTGGCCGACTGTGCCCGGCTGGCCGGCGGCAATCCTCAATCCGCCGAGGCCGTCTCGGTGCTGCGGTTGGCACTTCAAGGCAACCAACCTCCTGCTCGACAGGCTCAACTGCTCACCGCGCTGGGCAACGGCCTGGCACGCCGTGGCCAATCGGTCTCCGCCGTCCTGGCCCACAAAACGACTCCCGCAACGATCCGGGCGGCAGCCCAGGCGGCTTTCCGCAACGCCGCCTCGCAGGTCACAGACGACAAGGCCCCGGCCGCAGCACGTGTCTCCTCGACACGACTGCTCGGCTTTGCGCCGACAAACCAGGCCGTGCCGGTCCTCGCCAGTCGACTGGTACCCAGCCAACCGCCGGCGCTGCAGCAGGCGGCCGTAGCATCGCTGGGTCGCCACCCCGAGAAAGGAACCTGGTTGGCGCTGTTGCAGCGATGGAAGGGCCACAGCCCCAGGCTGCGAGCCGACATCGCCGACCTGCTCGTGCAGAGGCCTGCCTCGGCACACCTGCTGCTGGATGCCGTCGCCGCCGGGCGGGTGCTGCCAACGGATCTCACGCTCGAAAAACGTCAGCTGCTGGTCAACAACCGAGACCCCAAGCTCCGAGATCGATCCGCCAAGTTGCTGGCCAGCACCACGGCACCGGACCGGGCCAAGGTGATCGCCCGCTACACCCCTGCCCTGGAGAAACCCGGTGACGTCAAGGCCGGAGCAGCCGTCTTCAAGAAACTCTGTGCGGCCTGCCACAAAGTCGGCACCCTGGGCCACACGCTCGGCCCCGACCTCAAAAGCGTCAGCAACAAGTCTCCCCGCGACCTGCTGATCAACATCCTCGATCCGAACCGTGAGGCGCAGCCCAACTTCGTGACCTACACGCTGGTTACCATCAAGGGCCGCGTGCTGACGGGAATCGTGGCTGCCGAGACTGCCAATACAGTCACGCTGAAACGGGCCGAGGGCAAACAGGACATCGTCGCTCGGTCCCAGATTGAGATACTCGTCTCCAACGGCAAATCACTGATGCCCGAAGGCCTCGAGAAAGAGCTCACTCCAGAGGCCCTGCAGGACGTGGTGGCCTGGATCCGGAGCCTGAAACCCAATACGAAATAGTACCGGCTGCGATCGGACTTCTTTCAGAGCTCAGAACTATGCTCGCGAAGTGTCTCCACAAGCGTGCGACCGGTGATGGACTCCCGATCCACGTTTAAGGGAAACCCGCCAGGGCCCCGCTCTCCCAAACGACTTCCCATCCCAGCAACGGCCAGTGACAAATGGAATTCTACTGGGTCTTCGTGTTCGTCTTCATGTTGGTGATTGCCAGAGCGAAGACTCAGCGACTGCAACAGGAACAGGAAGAGGAAGAGAACAATCCGGAAATTGATGCTGCCGAAGACGGCTGGGAAGAAGGAATCTCACTGTGTTTGGAGTGGTCGCGTTGCTGAGCGCGACGATCGGATTGGCCATCGTGGCCCTGGTGATTGCCAATCCCTGACCTTCCCAGCGACAGCAAACAGAATCCCACCAGATTGGACCCTCCCCGAGTGGCCAGCCCTTTTCGCTTTGACACATGACGGCCCGCAGCAAGCGTTCCTGATGACCAAGGGCCGGTTGCCCACCCGATGGCGGACCGATACAGTGTCGATTGCCCCGGTTGTTCGGGAGACCTTCTTGAGAATCGCACACCGGAGAGACACCGACATGTTGCCTCGCATCGCCTCGCTGCTGCTCGTTGCCACCGCCATGCTGCTGGCCTCCGTCGCCGGAGTGGCCCAGGACAAGGACAAGGACAAGGACGGTTGGATCTCGCTGTTCAACGGCAAGAACTTCGACGGCTGGAAGATCGGCGACGCCAAGCAGGGCAAGTGGAAGATCGAGAACGGGAACATCGTGGCCAACGGCCCACCATCGCACCTGTACACAATCAAGGAATTCAAGAACTTTGAATTCAAGGCCGAGGTGATGACCACGCCCGGCAGCAACTCGGGCATCTACTTCCACACCAAGTACCAGGAGGTCGGATTCCCCAGCACCGGCTACGAGAGCCAGGTCAACGTGACCCACGGCGACCCCGTCAAGACCGGCAGTCTCTGGGGCGTCGTCAAGCTCTACGAGACTCCGGCCAAAGACAACAAGTGGTGGGAGCAGCACATCATCGTCCGTGGCCAGAACATCGTGGTGAAGATCAACGGCAAGACGGTGCTCGACTACACCGAGCCTAAGGGCGTTCAGGGCGGTCGCAAGATCAGTTCCGGCAGTTTCGCCCTGCAGGCACACGACCCCAAGAGCGTCATCTACTTCCGCAAGCTGCGGGTCAAGCCGCTGAAGTGATCGAACCTCAGCCGGCCGACGGGCCGAACTGAAGATCCAGCAGTAACTGCTTGACCTCGGTCATCTCGACCCGGTCTCGCGCGATCGATGTCGACGACCCGATCAGCACCGGTCCCTCTTCCGACTCCCGGCCCGGAGTCGGCAGCCGGCCGTGGCTGCCCTTGACGATCGAAGCATCCAGCCCGATCACGTCCATGTAGTACCGCATGCCCAGCATCTTCTTCAGCAGCCGGCCCGCCACCCGCATCGCCGGCCACCTCAACTCGGGATCGAAAAACAACTCGACCGGGTCGAATCCCGGCTTGCGGTGAATATCGACGGTGCGGGCGTAATCGGGCGCGAGGTCATCATCGAGCCAGAAGTAGTAGCTGAACCAGGCCCCCGCGGCTGCCACCGCGACCAGGTCCCCGCTGCGGACATGGTCGAGCCCCGCCTCGGCCAGGCCCTGACCTTCGAGAACCCGCTCGACACCCTCGGTCCGCTCGAGCAATTCGCGAACGCGGGGCACGTCGGCGGAGTCGTTGACGTAGACGTGGGCGACCTGGTGATCGGCGACGGCGAAAGCCCGCGAGCCACCCGCATCCAGCGTCTCCCAGCCCAGCGGCTCTCGACGCACGCTCAACAGACCCGCCTCGCGGAGCACCCGGTTCAAGGCGACCGGGTGATCGACCGATGTGATGCCGTATTCTGAGAGCACCACCACGTCGGCCCCGAGTTCTTCGGCCGCGTCGATCACCCGCCCCGCCTCGGCATCGACTTCCGAGAGGTCCAATGCGATCGCCGGATCGTCGGGGCCCAATCGCTGCAGGTTGTAGTCCAGGTGCGGCAGGTAGGCCAGGGTCAGCGACGGGCGATACCACTCGAGGATCCGGATCGTGGCGTCGGCGATCCAGCGGCTGCTGGCGATGTTGGCCCCCGGACCCCAGAACCTCATCAACGGGAACGTGCCCAACTCCGACTGCAACCGGTCCTTCAAGGACGCCGGCTGGCTGTAGCTGTCCATCACCTTACGGCCGTCGGCCGGGTAACTCGGCCGGGGCGTAACCGACCACTGCACCGGCGCGTGCATGTTGTACCACCAGAAGAGCTTGGCGGTGGTGTACTCGGCATCGCGATCCCCGGCAGCCTGGTAGATCCGCTCTCCACCCACCAGCCGGTTCGACTGCCGCCAGAACAGGATCTCGGCCAGGTCACGCTCGTACCAGCCGTTGGCCACCACGCCGTGATCTCTGGGCAGCAGCCCGGTCAGCAGGGTGGACTGGGCCGTACAGGTCACCGCGGGCAGAACCGTGCCCAGCGGACAGGCGAAACCTTTCCCGGCCAATCCCGCCAACCGGGGCGTGTGTTGGCCGAGCATCGAGGGGGTCAGGCCGACGATGTCCAGGACGACCAGCGGGCGAGTCATCGGCTGGGGCTCGTCGGGCTACTCGGCATCTACGCCGGCCGGTGCGTTTTCGCGAAAGACGTCCGGCGGAGTGAACTCGAACCGCTCGCTCCCGCTGAAGAACTCGATCGGATTGTCATAGACAATCTTCTTGATCTGAGACTCGGCATGGCCGCGGCGACGCAGTTCCATAATGAAGTCGGGCACGGCTGTCGGGTTCGATGGACCCCAGTCGCCGGCCGAATTGACCATGATCCGGTCGTCACCGTACATCTCGATGATGTCCGCGGCCCGCGACGGTGTGCACTTGGTCACCGGGTACAGCGTCATCGCACACCAGAAACCCTCCTCGCGTGCCAACCCCACCGTGTGCTCCTCGACATGATCGATCAGGACCCGGCCCGGATCGACCCGGTCGTCCTCGAGCAGCATGTCCACGATCATCCGCGTGCCCTTGTACTTGTCGTCGAGATGCGGAGTGTGGATCAGGATCAACTCGTTGGTCCGCATCGCCAACTCGACATGTTCACGAAAAATCGTGCACTCGTTGGGCGTGTTCTTGTTCAGCCCGATCTCGCCGATCCCCAGCACTCCCGGCTTGTCCAGGAACTCGGGAATCATCGCAATCACCTCCCGCGACAGCTCGACGTTTTCGGCCTCCTTGGCGTTGATGCACAGCCACGAGTAATGCTGCACGCCCGACCATCCCGCCCGGGTCGGTTCGAACTCGGTCAACTGGCGGAAGTAGTCGCGGAACCCGTCGACGCTACCGCGGTCGAAACCGGCCCAGAAGGCCGGTTCGCTGATAGCCACACAACCCATCCGAGCCATCCGCTCGTAGTCGTCGGTGACTCGCGAAATCATGTGGACATGCGGGTCGAAGAAGTACATCGGTCTCCTCCGTCAGGATTAGGTGTCGTCGCCGGGTACATCAGACGTGTCGGTCGAATCGGCCGAGTTCCAACCGGGTGTGTAGGCATCGCTGAAGAGGACCTGGATCTGCTCGGCGCGGTTCAGTCCTGGAGTGGCCAGGATCTCAAGGCTCTGCTCGATCCGCACGCGACGCAAATCCTCGCCGATCCGCTCGGATCCCTCGCAACGGTCGATCCGATCCAGCGACGCAGCCAGCACCAACACACCGGCCCGCAGGTCCAGGTACACCTGGTCAAACACCTCGCTGGCACTCTGTAGCGTTTCCATCTCAAAACACCCCCAGCCTCAAACCGGCTACTCGGTCCATTGTCGGCCATCCGACACCGCTCTACCTAGTCTCGCCACGCTGTTAAGGGAATTCAAGAGGCCGGCAGCGGGCAATGAGATGGGACAGGCAAGAGTTACCGAACGTGCCGGTGTTACGGACGTGTCAAAAAGGCCGCTTGGGTCGTCCCCGCGTGCCGAGTTCACTCGACCGTGGCTGCGACGTTGTCGGGAATCCGCTGCACCTGCCCCTCGCCGTCGACACAGGCCAGCACCGAACGCGCCGTCGCCAGCAACTCGTCACCTCGAAACACCGCGTATTCGTGCTCGAGCTTCGCGGCCCCGATCTTCACCAGCGTCGTCACCAGACGCAGCACGTCGTCGTAGCGGGCCGGGCGATGGTACTTCGCCTCGAACGACACGACCACGAAGAACCGACCGTCCGCCTCCATCTGGCGGTAGTCACCTCCCTGGGACCGAAACAGCTCGGTCCGTCCCATCTCGTAATAGTTGAAGTAGTTGGAATGGTGCAGAAAGCCCATCGCGTCGGTCTCGCTGTATCGCACGCGAATCTCGATTTCGTTCTCGGAAGCCATGCTGCCTCTTGGTCCTTCTCTGGGCTCGACCCTGGAGCCAAGGCGGGTCGCGTCGATTGATTATTGAGAACTTCTCGAGCGGTGCAAAGCGGTGCTGTGCTGCGACTCGATCCTTGAGGAAACCGGTTGAGGGACTATTCTAGTGACTCGATCGGCCGGTGTTGGACCGTCCGCGTGTTGGGTCTTCCTCGAAGCGGCAAGTCGTGCTCCGAATCCTGGTCGCCGATCCGCTGGCCGATGCCGGACTCGATGTACTGCGCCGACGCGACGGCATCGAACTCGATCTCCGCGACGGGCTCGACGGCGAGCCGTTGCGGGCAGCACTCTTAGAGGCCGATGGTGTCATCGTTCGCAGCGGCACCGAGTTGACTTCCGAGGCCCTGGCCACGCAACCGCGACTGCGGGCGATCGTGCGGGCCGGTGTCGGAGTCGACAACATCGACCTCGAAGCCGCCACCCGGGCCGGGGTGGTCGTGATGAACACTCCGGCCGGAAACACCACCAGCACCGCCGAACACTCGATCGCGATGCTGATGGCCCTGACCCGCAACATCGCTCCGGCCTTCGATAGCCTCCGCAAGGGCGAGTGGGCCCGCAACCGCTTCGTCGGCACCCAACTGGCCGGAAAGACCCTGGCGGTGGTGGGGCTGGGGCGGGTGGGCCTGGCCGTCTGCCAACGGGCCCGAGGCCTGCAAATGCGAGTCATCGGCTTCGATCCGTTTCTCTCCAACGAACGGGCGTCGGAACTGGGGATCGAATTGTACGACGACCTCGATGCGATCCTGCCCGAGTGTGACTTCCTGACCGTACACACTCCGTTGACAGAACAGACCCGGGGTCTGATCGACGCCCGGCGGCTGGCCGCGATGAAGCCGGGAGTGCGAATCATCAACTGTGCCCGGGGCGGAATTGTCGACGAGGGGGCACTCGCCGAAGCACTCGCCGCGGGCCACGTCGGTGGTGCGGCGATCGACGTCTTCGAACACGAACCTCCCGGAGATCACCCGTTACTGGCCGATCCGCGTGTACTGGCCACGCCCCACCTGGCCGCATCGACCGAGGAGGCCCAGGAATCGGTGGCGGTCGAGGCGGCGGAGATCCTGGCCGGGTTTCTGATCGATGGCGAGGTCCGACACGCGGTCAACCTGGCCCCGATTTCGGCCACCGAACTCGCCGGCATCCGAGTCTATCTCGACCTGGCCCACCGGCTCGGATTGCTGCTGGCTCAGCTGAATCGCTCGAGCCGCGTGCGATCGGCTGAGGTGCAGTACCGCGGAGAGGTGGCCGAAAAAAGCACCCGGCTGGTCACCGCCGGGTTCGCCGCCGGACTGCTCAGCGAGGCACTCGACGCCGAAGTCAATCTGGTCAACGCCGAGTGGATGGCCGGAGAGCGGGGGATCGAGTTGACCGAATTGAGGACGTCCGAGTCGGGAGACTTCACGACCCTCGTCCGCACGTCGCTGACAACCGACGCCGGAACCCGTTCTGCCTCGGCCACCGTGTTTGGCAACCAGTTCCTGCGGCTGATCCGACTCGACGGCTTCCAACTCGACGCGTTCCTCGACGGCAACCTGCTGCTCGTCCGGCACGGCGACGTACCCGGGCTGATCGGGTTCATCGGGTCGGTGCTGGGCACCCACGAGATCAACATCGCTCACCTGTCGCTGGGCCGCGAGCGGGACGAGCCCGGTGGCGAGGCGCTGGCGGTGCTCAACCTCGATTCACCTCCCAACGACGCTTCGCTCGATGCGCTCAGAGACCACGACCATGTGACCTCTGTGGAACTGCTGAGCTTGCCGGTGGCCGGCACGCCCCTGCCGTGGCTGGGAAGCTCACCCCGGGGGACTGTGTTGAAGAACGACCTACCAGACCCCTAGAATGCGCGCACTCTCTGAGAACGGCGAACGAAGGGGATTTTGATGGTGACCGCGGGTGCCACGGCTCTCCAGGCCCACGTCCTCGCCCTCAACCGGGGCTACGTCGCCTTTCAGATCATCTCCGCTCGCCGTGCCTTCTGCCTGCTTGTGAAGGATCTCGCCGAAGTCGTCAACGTCGAGGAGGGCCGGTTTCGGTCCTACGACTTCGAGGCTTGGCGAGAAATCAGCGAGTTGAAGCTGGCGTTCGAGGAGCGGGGCGAGCAGGAGGACTGGATCAACTCGGTCAACTTTGCCGTCGAGGTCCCCCGTGTGATCCGCCTGCTGAGATATGACCGGGTCCCCAAACACGTCGTCAAGTTCAACCGCCGCAACATCTTCCTCCGCGACCGAAACCACTGCCAGTACTGCAACCGCCGCTTCCCCGCCTCACAGTTGAGCCTCGATCACGTCATCCCCAGCAGCCGCGGCGGGCGGACAACCTGGGAAAACATAGTCTCGGCCTGCCTCAAGTGCAACGTCGGCAAGGGAGGTCGGACTCCGCGTGAGGCCGGGATGGCCTTGGCCAGCCGGCCCCGAAAACCGTCCCGCAGCCCCCTGCTGGCGCATTCGGTTAGTTCGCTGAAATACGCCAGTTGGAAGTCGTTTCTCAAGCCGACGGAATGGCCCAATCCCTCCGACGTGATCCCTCGTCAGGCGGCTCTGGCCGTCGCCGACTCGGCCTGACTCTCAAGACCGGACGGTATTGCAAGCCCGTGATCTCGCTGGTAGGCTCTGGTGAGTGGGCCGTTTTTCGCTTTTTTGCAGTTCGTTTGCCCCATTTCGGTCTCTATTCAGGGAGCTTCAGCAATGAGGTTTCGCTCACCAACATCCTCCGTGACACGACGCTCCGGTTTCACCCTGATCGAATTGCTGGTCGTGATCGCGATCATCGCCGTGCTTGCGGCACTGCTGCTGCCGGCCGTGCAACAGGTCCGCGAAGCGGCCAGGCGGACCGAGTGCATCAACAACATGAAGCAGATGGTGCTGGCGATCCACAACTACGCCGACTCGTTCCACACCTTCCCGTCCGGCTACATCCGCACTGGCAGTTCGCAGTACATCGCCGCGACTTTCCCCGAAGAGACCCAGGTCCGACTCGGAAAGCCGATCAACGGCCAGGTCCCCGTCGTCATCTACGGCCCACCCCCCTCGATGTACGAGGAATGGCGGCTCTCGTTCGACTGGAGTTGGCAGGCACTGCTCCTGCCACAGATGGGAGCCGGCGGAACGACCGAGATCAACTTCAGGGAACCCAAAAACAGCCTGAACAACCTGAAGACGATACGGCGTGAAATGGCGTCCTACGTCTGCGGCAGCGCCCGGCTGGCCACCCGGTCAGTTGGAGCAACGGCCATCGAGCCTGGCTTCGGCTACTCGACCTATCGAGCCAACATGGGGACGCGGCCCACCAACGGCACAATGTACGTCAACAGCCGGATCACCTTCCGCGATGTCGAGGACGACGATTCCCACACGATCCTGATCGGCGAATCGCTGATGGGATTCTGGGGCGACGGCTACAGCTGCTGCGCACGAGTCGCCGACGACGACAAAAACAACATCCCCGATCGACTCGTCGGCGGTCGGCCCCGGGCCTTTGACACCTGGTGGATCAATTCCGGCATCCACTACTTCGGTTTCGGTAGCTGGCACACCGACGTCATCGTGTTCGGCTTCGTCGATGGACGGGCGATAACGATTGACAAGAGCATCGACTTCAAAATCCTCAAGGCGCTCGCCACCCGAAACGGCCGCGAAACCGTCACCCTGCCCCGCTGATCGCTCAGGCACTCCCAAACGGAAACGCCAGCACCTGGTCGATTCGACAAAGCCCCAGCGCACACATCACCAGGCGGTCGAATCCCAACGCCACGCCCGCACATTCGGGAAACCCGGCCCGCAAGGCCGACTCGAGCCGGCTCGACTCAGGCAGGCTCCGCCCACCCGAGCCTGCTCGCCGACGTGATTGCTCGGACATCCGCCGGGCTAGCTCGTCCGCATCGGTCAGCTCCTGGTATCCGTTGCAGATCTCCAGGCCGCCGATGTACAGCTCCATCCGCTCGGCCACATCCACCTCGCTGCGACGAATCCGCGACAGGGCCGCCTGACTGGCCGGGTAGTCGTAGAGGAACTCCGGACGGTCCCGACCCAGTGTCGGCTCGACCCGCTCGCACAACAGCAGGTTCAACCAACCGTCCCGGTCCGATTCAGCCAGGCCGTCGGGAACCGACTCGAGCTCACGACGAGCCAGCCCGATCAACTCAGACGTCGGCCGACCCAGCACCTCAACCCCGATCGCCCGCACAAAAGCCTCGTCGTAACTCAACCGCCCAAAAGGCTCTCCGTGCTCAAGTTGATCGACCCAGGGCGGAGCCTCCCCGGCCGCCTGACCCGCCTCGCAAACCAGCCGCTCGACGAGGTCCATCTGCTCGAGATAGCTCGAACCGGGCTCGTACCACTCGATCATCGTGAATTCCGGATTGTGCCTTGAGCCCGCCTCATCCCGGCGAAAGGCACGAGTCACCTGGAAGATCGGCCGGGCCGAATCGGCCACTAGCCGCTTCATCGAGAACTCCGGTGAGGTCTGCAGAAACAGCTCGGCACCCCCGGGCCCCTCGACCACAAAAGGCTCCAGGTGCTCGTCGACGCAAATGTCCCTCGACAGTACCGGGGTCTCGACCTCCAGGAACCCTCGTGCAGCGAACTCGGCTCGCAGGCTCGCCATCATCGCGGCTCGAATCTCGAGCACCTCCCACGACGCCGACGGCCGCCAGTCACCCCCCAAATCGCTCACAGCTCCGCCCGGATCGCCCGCGCCAACCGTGACATGCCCTCGGTGAGCCGCTCGGGAGTCTCGACACCGAAACTCAGACGCAACTGGTTCCGAGGCCGGGCTCCATCGGTGCCGATGTAGCAGAGGTCTCCGGGGACATACATCACCTGCTCCTGGTTCACAGCTCGCTCGAACAGCGAACCGCAAAGCCCGGTGTTCACTCGCTCGGGCAAGGTCATCCAGACGTAGAGACCCCCATCGGGGACCAGCCAGTTGATTCCCTCGACCCCGCCCAGATGCTCATCCACCGCCCCAGCCAACGCGTCCCGCTTCGCGGCATACGCGGTACGCAACCGCTTTGCGTGATCGGGAAACAACCCATCCTCGAAGACCGTCGCCAGCAGGTGCTGGCTGAAACTGGTCGAACCAAAGTCCTCGTTGCCCTTCAGGTCCAGCACCGGCGCGACCAGGTGACGGGGCAGCACGCCGAACCCGACTCGCAGGCCCGGCGAGAAGCACTTCGAGAACGTCTGAACCAGCGCCACGGTGTCACCCGCCAGGTCGTAGCTCCAGACACTCGGCCGAGGCTCACCGTCGTAATACAGCTCGCGGTATGCCGCATCCTCGACCAGCAGGATCCTCTGGCGGTCGGCGTAACCGGCAACCAGCTCGACCAGCTGACGCCGACGGTCGTTCGCCAGGCTGACACTGCGAGGATTGTCGAAGTCACTGACGACGTAAATCATCTTGACCCGTGACAGCTCACCGGCATGCTCCAGCTTCTCGAGCATCGTCTCGAGTGAGTCAACCCGCAGCCCGTCCCCGTCGGCCTCGACCGCCACCGCCCGGGCACCCAGGCCGGTGACCGTACCCAGCATCACGTAATAGGTCGGGTCAGCGATCAGGCAGATGTCGCCCGGATCAAGAGTCACCTCGCACAGCAATGCCAGCATCTGCTGCGAACCGGTCGAAAGCACCAGCTGATCGCGGCCGATTCCCAATCCGTCGCTCGGCACTCCCTCGAGCGTGGCCAGGTACTCGAGCAACAGGTCCCGCAGCCGTTGAGACCCCTCGGTCGTACCGTATTGCAGGCTCGCCCGCGCCAGCGACTCGTCTCCCAGCATCCGCTCGGCCGCTCGGCGTGTGATCTCCACCGGAAGTGTCGTGGGGTCGACCAACCCGGCGGCCAGGGAAATGCACTCGGGATGATCAACCGCCTGCTTCATCATAAAGCCGACGACGTTTTCAGCCGACCAGTCGCGACGGCGGCTGAAAACCGACTCGGCAGTCTCGGCAGGTGACGATTGAGCCATCGAATCACATCCCACTGAGTGCCGCCTCAGTCGCGCCGCAAGGTCTTGCGGGCGTACTGTATTCCATCGACCAGAACGTCGATGTCAGACGAGTCGTTGTACAAGGCAAAACTGGCTCGCGTCGTGGCCACGACCCCCAGGCGAGCATGCAACGGCATCGTGCAATGGTGACCGGCTCGGACGGCGACACCTTTTCGATTGAGCAATTCGGCCATGTCGTGAGGGTGAACCCGCTCGTCGCTGAAGCTGACGATCGCCCCCTTGTGCTCGATCGCGGGACCGTGCACCACCAGGTCGGGAATCTCGGCCAGCCGCTGCTGAGCCTCACTCAACAGCGCCCCTTCGATTCGGCCAATCTCGTCGAAACCGATTCCCAGCACATAATCGACCGCCGCGCCCAGGGCGATCGCCTGGGCCACAGGCAGCGTCCCGGCCTCGAACTTCGCCGGCAATTCCGCCCAGCTCGACTCGGTCAATCCCACCTCGCTGATCATGTTCCCCCCGCACAGAAACGGATCCATCGCCTCCAGCAACTCGCGACGACCATACAGCACACCGATCCCCGAGGGTCCGTAGAGCTTGTGGCCCGAGAAGGCCAGGAAATCGACCTGCGGGTTCAGGACGTCGACAACGGCGTGAGGCACACTCTGGGCTCCATCGACCAGTACCAGGGCCCCCGCCTCCCGAGCCGCCTCGACCAACCGTCCGATCGGGTTGAGAGTGCCCAGCACGTTGGACATGCCGGTGACCGCTACCAGGCGGGTGCGGGACGTGAGGCACTCGGAAAGTTGCTCGAGGTCGAGTCGACCATCGTCGGTCAGCGGGATGTGACGCAGCACCGCGCCACTCTGGCTGGCCAGCTGCTGCCAAGGAACCAGGTTCGCGTGGTGCTCCATTTCGTTGACCAGGATCTCGTCGCCGGGGGACAACTGCGAGCGACCCCAGGCCTGGGCCACCAGGTTGATCGACATGGTGGTCCCGGAGGTGAAAATCACCTCCTCGGGACGCTCCGCACCGATCATCCGTGCAATCCGCTCCCGAGAACCCTCGAGCGCCTCGTCGATCTGCACGCCGAACTGGTAAACACCCCGGTGCGCGTTGGCGTAGTAGCTCTCGTAGCACTCGCTGAGCGCATCGATCACGACACGAGGCTTCTGGGCGCTGGAGGCACTGTCGAGATAGACCAGTGGTGTGCCGTCGGCCAGCGGACGGTTCAGAATCGGAAAGTCGTTGCCGAGCGTCTCCACAACAGTCAGTCCTCCTGTCTCGACCCGACTCGAAAGTCGAGGTCAGGCCGAGGCGCCGCTGGCAGCGTCGTGTGAGTAGACGAGTGTCTTGAGTACTTTGAAGCCCAGGAGTCCACAACGTTGACGCATTGCGGTCAGCTGAACCTTGAGCAACTCGAGCATCGCCGCGGCGCTGAATTCCTCGATCTCCTCCAGCGTCTTCCCTTCGATGTGCTCACAGAGAATCGAGGCGGCCGCCTGGCTGATCGCACACCCCTCGCCGTCGAAAAAGGCCTGCTGGATCCGTTGCTCCGAATCGATTTGCAGCTGCAGCTGTACGCGGTCGCCACACAGCGGGTTCCGCTCGGTGTGAGTGCAACTGGGCGACTCGAGCTCACCGCGATGATACGGCGACTCGTAGTGGTCCAGGATCAATTCGTCGTACAGTTCGTCGCTCACCGACGTCTCCCACCCCAGGTTTCCAGAACGTCGACCACCACCCGTGTCGTGCCCGCCGCCCTCCATCCTAGTCTAGGAGTCGCCTCAGGTGACGCCAAGGCAGGTCGGCACGAGCCCGATTATGGCGATTCAGAGGATTTCGAGATCTGGCAGCACGGGTCCGGAGGTGACCTGCCGAGCGACCTCGATGGCCACCCTCTGGCTGATCGAGATCAACTGGTCGTTCACCGGGCTGTCCTCGGCGATCAGTGTACTGACCCGGCCCGCATCACCACGCAGCCTCACCTCCGGATCGGCAGGCAACTCACCCAGGAACGGTATCTGCAACTCCTCGGCCTTGGCACGAGCCCCACCACGTCCGAAGATCTCGCCCGTCATGTTCTCGACAATCCCCAGCACGGGGATCTTGACCTGGTTGAACATCGAGATGGCCTTGATCGCATCCAGCAGCGCGAGCTGCTGGGGAGTGCAGACAATGACGGCACCCGAAAGCGAGAGCAGCTGCGAGAGAGTCAGGGCGACGTCGCCGGTGCCCGGTGGCATGTCGATGACCAGGTAGTCAAGTTCACCCCAGTCGGTCGCCTGCAGGAACTGCGTCAGGGTGCGGTGCAATAAGGGACCTCGCCAGATCACCGCCTGGTCTTCGGCGATGTGAAACCCCATCGACATCAAGCGAAGTCCATCGACTTCCAGCGGCTGGATTCGCTGAACTAGTTCGCCGTCTGGTCCGGCCAGCTCGCTCACAGACGGCTCGCCACTGGCTCCGAGCAGGTGCGGCACGCTGGGACCGTAGACGTCGGCATCCATCAGGCCGACGCGAGCTCCGGAAGCCTTCAGGGCATAGGCCAGGCCGCAGGCCACGGTGCTCTTGCCAACACCTCCCTTGCCACTGCCGACGCAGATCACGTTGGCGATCTTCAGGCCGATCGTACCACCGGAGTTCGACCCCCGGACCGTGGATTCGATGGTCACCTCAGCCTCGCCACCAACCGCCTCCCCGATCAGGCTCTCGAATCGCTCGGGCTCGGGGTACGCCGTCGTCGGCAACTCGACAGTCACCCGTACGGCTCCCCCCTCGACCCTCTCGACCGACTTCACCATCCGCAATGCGCCCAGCGATCGACCCAGTTCCGGGTCAATGATCGCCTCGATCTGCTGTTTCAATTCCGCATCATTCATCGTCAGAATCCATCCCGCCTGTTGTCTCGCACCACCCGGTCATGCCGCATCCTAGAGCACCCGTCGGCACATCGCCAATAGCCGCGAGGGCTTGACGGGCTCGAAGAGCACCGACGTAGCACCGAGTTCCCTCAGGGGCCACTCCAGTTCCGCGATTTCCCTCGGGCCGACCACCACGATCGGCCAACCTCGATTCCATCCTTCCAGCAGACGCAGGACATCGGGCTGCCCGACCGCGAGGTCAGCCACCACCACGCCCCTGCGTTTCGCATCGGCAAACGAGATCACCTCCAAGACGCTCTTGGCCGACTCTACCAAACTGATCACCGCATCGCCGACCCCGGTCCGCGAGCCGCCCCGCCGAGACCACTCGGTCTCGAGTTCACATCGGAAGCGGGGGGACTGTTCCAGGACGATGATCGACGACACTCCACTAATCCCCTCTGGACTGGCTCCCCAGTTCGGACCCACTCGATTCTAGGGGCCATGTCGGTAACCGGCAACGCGTCGCGAATCTTGCCGTGGCCGCGGAGTGTCAGTAGGCTGCACGCGACCGCACGTGCTGCGGGGTGGCGGCCCGAGGCTGTTGGGGGTCGGAGAGTCATGCTGAAACGAAATGGACAATCGAGATGAGTGAACACACCGAACCGCTGGTCAATATTCTGATGGGCAGCAAATCCGACTGGGGCACGATGCAGCATACTCGAGACATGCTCGATCAGTTCGGCATTGCCAACGAGTGTCGGGTGCTCTCGGCACATCGCACCCCGGCCGAAACGTCCGAATACGTCAGCGGAGCCGAAGAGCGTGGGGTCGAGGTGATCATCGCGGCCGCCGGTGGAGCCGCTCACCTGGCGGGCGTCTGTGCTGCTCACACCGTGCTGCCGGTGCTGGGCGTGCCGATGACAGGCTGGGCCACCGACGGAATCGATGCCCTGCTGGCCACCGTACAGATGCCTCGAGGCATCCCCGTGGGCACTCTGGCCATCGGCAAGGCCGGAGCCGTCAATGCGGCACTACTGGCCATCGCCATCCTCGCCGGCAGCCGACCCGAACTCAGGCAACAGATCAAGGACTACCGGCAAGCCCAGGCCGATGCCATCCTCGGCGAGACACTCGAATGAGTTCGACCAGTCGGCCGCCAACCAGGCAGGTTGAATTCCGCGAAACCGGTGGTGGCCTCGATGGTGGCCCCGCCGGAAGCCACTCGTGAATGAACTCGAGCCGCGGGGATCGCAGCCGCGGATGGGGACCTTGCTGGCCCTCGCCGCCGGTTGCCTGCTGCTGGCCGCAACGGTGATCAGACTCAGCGTCCGTGACTCGATTCCCGCCACCGCCGTCGTGTACTACGCGACGCCGTGGCCCGTGCAAGCCGCGATGCTGGTGCTACTGGGAGGAGGACTGCGGCTCCGCAACCGATCCGGCTGGTCCGCACCGGTGGCCACCGCCGGACTGGTCGTACTGGCTGCCTGGACAATTGGGGCGCACTCGACTCAAGCCAATGTCGGACTCGAGGCCAACACCATCTCGTGCCTGACCTGGAACACCGACCACGGCCAGGCCGGTTGGAACCGCCTCGCCGAGACCATCCGCAGCGAAGCGACCGACCTGGTCTGCCTGGTCGAAGCGGGACCGGCCGAGCCGGAACACGAGAGGTTCTGGCAGTCGGCCTTCCCGGAGTACGCCTCGGGTGGGCTGGGCAGCGGCATGCTGGTGCTGGTCAAGAACGGCACCGTCCGACAGACCCGCTCGGGTTCACTCGATGGAAACGCACGCTACCGACAGTTCGACGTGAATTGTCGGGGCCAGAGCCTGGTGCTGGTGGTGGTCGACGTCAAGAGTACCCCGTGGATCTCGCGGCAGACGAGTCTCGAACAGCTCGCCGACCTCGTCAAACTCGCCCCCGATCGACCGGTCCTGATCACCGGCGACTTCAATACTCCGACCGATTCGGCCTGGTTCGACGACTGGCGTCCTCTGCTGAAGAACGCGTGGGAGCAGGCCGGTGACGGATTCCAACCCACCTGGCCCGTCCCCCTGCCCCTGCTCGACCTCGACCAGTGCTGGGGCAACCGGCATGTGGTCTTCGTCCGCTGCCAGGCCGCATCGAGCTCACGCTCGGACCATCGACTGCTTCTCACCCGCTTTGCGATCAACCCACCCTGACAATCTCCAGGCCCCAACTGCACTCGATGCAGCCCTTGATCGACTGGTAGGCCGGGCAATTCTCGGCGTAGCGCTCCAACGCCCGATCGACCGCGTCACGATCGACCTCCGGGTCCGCTTCGTCGACCGCAAGCCGGTACTGCATGCGGATCGCGGTGATCCTCAGCACACCGTCGACCTCGGCAATGTCTCCCTCGACCGATGCCACCAACCGCTCCGACGTCGTAATCGACCGCGCATCCAGCGTGGCAGCTAGGGTACCGGTCAGTCACCCTGCCACGCCGGCGATCATGTGATCCAGCGTCGCTGGGTACTCCGGCCCACTGAACTCACGTCCATACTTCTGGGCATAAAAGTCCTTGATGCCGCCGTGGATCCCGAAATCCAGCACCCCGTCGAAGCCCTCGATCCGTGCTGTCCGGTGAGGACCCTGGTGCCGGGTGATCTCGATCCGACTCGTGTGTACGACGCTCATGGCTGGTCAGCTCCGGAGACTGAAACGGCTGCAACGCATCGCCCACATTGTCCGTGGGCACCGCCGCCTGTCAATCGGCCCACATCCCGCCCGCAACACGTTGACGCCCACCCCGACACCAACCCACAATGACCCGGTGATCTCCGCACGGTTTTTGAGACGAGGCAATCGATGAGCGGCTCTCAGACGGCCACCAACTATCACCTGGTCGATTTCGCCGAGATCCCCGGAGTCGAGTGTCCCTGTGGAACCGCGCGACGGGCGTTCGCCGACATCGAGTCGTATCCGGGGACGATCCACGTCACCGAGATCTCCGCCGACGCACAGCTGCACTACCACAAGCGGTTGACCGAGACCTACTACTTCCTCGAATGCGATGACGATGCACAGATGCAGCTCGACGAGGAGTTGATCCCGGTCAGGCCGGGGCAGTGCATCATGATCCCGCCCGGCACACGACACCGGGCGGTGGGCACGATGAAGGTGCTGATCGTGGTCTTTCCCAAGTTCGACCCCGAGGATGAGTGGCTGGACTAGACCAGCCCGAGTCGCTTCCGCAGGAACCACTCCAACGACACCAGCGCCACGAACAGGCCCAGCACGTACCAGTTGTCCCAGAGGTCGATCACGGTGGCCTGACTCAGCCCCGTCGCCGCCGACACCGACGACAGCTGTTCGATCGCCTCGCCAAACTGTTCGGGGGCAAACCGGGCACCTCCACTCAGTTGGGCGATCTGTTCCAGCAGACCGGGGTCGGCTGCAGGGTCGTCCAGTTCCAGATCGCGGGCATCGATCAGAAACCTCGCACGGGCCGGCAACCCGACCGATTGGCCACCTCGACTGGCATTCACCTCGACCCAGTAATCCCCCGCTTCGGCGGTCTCGGTAAAACGCGACGAATACGCATCGAGATCCCTGCGGGGCTTCAATTCAACCTGGCGGGGTCCCGGAGCGAGCACCCGGACCTGGAACTGGGCATCGTCGATCGGCTTGCCCTGGTCATCACGTGCCCCGAACCGCAGCGGCACCTCGGCGGCGGCATTGAACGTTCGCGGTTCGACCTGAACCCAGATCGGCAGATCGGTGTCGTCCTCCTTGTGGGCCAACCAGAAGACCATCTGCTGCCAGAACCTCTGGTGCACTTCGCGGTGCCCGAACTGGAACCAGAAGTAAGTCGAATCTCCGGCGAAAGCGATCAGCCGTCCGGTGCCGGTGTCGGCCGAGAGGAGCATCGCGTTGCCGTCGGTGTCGCGGGCCAACACGTCGATGAACTCGTTCTTGGGCCGGATCCGATTGGCTTTTTCCAGCGGGGGCAGAGCCTCCCAGCGGGCCCGGTTCGTCTCGCCGCGATCGGCAACCCGCATGATGTAGTGAGCCAACCCGGCATCGGTGGGGATCACCCGGATGTCCTGCATCAGGTGCAGATCAGTCTCGATGGCCCCCGCCCCCTGTAATTCCGCCGGGCTCATCGCCACCGGCGACAGAGCGTCCAGCGGCGTGTTGGCATAGCCGCCGGCTCCGAAGGCACTGAACCCGCCCAGCATCAGCAACCCGGCTCCCTCGCGGACCCGAGCCGCCAGGCTCGCCAGGTGGTCCCGACCGAGCATGCTGGCCGGGACGTTGCCCAAAATGTAGACGTCGTGTTGCCCCGGAGCAAACAGCTCCGCGGCCAGTCCCGCCGCACGTCCGCCCGGCCTGGGCCGGACAATGTGAGTCTCCAGCTGGATCTTCTCCGAAGCCCTCAGCAGCTGCACGCTGCGTATCTCCGGGCGTGGCCGATCGATGTAGGCCACGCGGATGCCTCCTCGGCGGACACTGATCAGAGATCGCCGACGGTTGTTCGTCTTGCGGACCTCTTCGGCGAGCCCTTCAGCCTCGACGGCAATCTTGAATTCTCCAGGCTGCAACGGCACAAACGACAACTCGACCTGCCGGACATCCTCGTTGCGGGTCGTGGTGATGCGTCGTATCGGTGAGGTGCGCCCCGTCGGTGGCGGTTGAACCATCGGTCCCGACTGGCCGATCGTCTTGCCGGTCCGGTCCTCGACCCTCAGCCGCACCGTGATGTCGCGGTTGGCCGCCCCCACCAGCCGCACCCGTGCCCGCACGATCACCGCCTTGTTCGCGAATACCACCCGGTCCACCAGCAGGTCGTCGACGGAAACATCGAGCGAGTTGTCGCTGGCGCCGGAGGCTCCGTAGGGAATGGTGTAGACGGGCAAGCCCTGGTCACCAAGCATCCTCGCCACGCGGCGGGGATCGAGATCGAACGGGGCAACCGCCCGCTGGGCTCCATCACCCATCAGGACCACGCCGCTGATCTGCTGGTTTCTGGCCTCCTGCAAGACCTTCTCGAGTACTCTGCCCATCGCCGTCTGGTCGCCAGTGGTTTCCCGATCCGGCAGCTGGTCCCGGGCGAGTTCCAGCGGCACCAGGTCGCTGTCGAAGTCGAAGAACCGCACTTCGATGGTCTCACCCAACTCCTCCAACTGACCCCGAAACGTCCCGATCGTCTCGATCAATGCCTCGCGTCGCGTCTTTCCTCCCGCGGCATCCCCGATGCTCATGCTCTTGCTGCGGTCCATCACCACTGCGAACACCCGCGGCCGCGTGTCGGGTTCGACGACCTGCAGGCTGGGACGCAGCATCATAAAGGCCAACACCACCGCCACCGCCAGCCTCAACAGCAACAGCAACCTGGCGGCTCCCGGTGACAGGTCCCGCAGGCGGCGAGGATAGGACCAGACGATCACCGCGAAGACCGTCAGCAGGGCCACCGTCACCAGTGACCAGTGCCAGGCGGGCGCCATGTCAAAACGGATCATGAACCGCCTCCGGCCACCGCACCGCCGACCTGGTCGGATTCGTAGAAACGGTTGGCGACCAGGTGCTCGCAGCAAAAGACCAGCAACAGCAACAGCAGCACCATCGGAAACACTTCCCGCCCTATTCTCATGTCGCCCACACGTCGCTCGAGCTCCTCGAGATCAGTGGCGACCTGGTAGCGATCGGCTCCGAGCAGCGCATCAAGATCCTCGGCCGCCAGCCTCGACAGATCGCGTTCGGCGGCATCAAGATTCAGGCTGAAGCCGGCGGACCAGTTGGCCGCGTCGCCTCGACCCCGGACCTGGTAATGGCCCAGAGCCTCGGAGACGTCGATCGAGAGCACCTGGCCGTTGCGGGACTGGCCGGGCCGCTGGCTGCCATCGGGAGCCACCACCGAGAACTCGGTGACCGAACGCGTCGGAAACAGCTGGACCGCCAGCGAGGTATTGGCTTCGTAGGTGTAGGATTCGCCGGAGCGTTGAGCGAGGTAGCCGACGAGTTGATCGACCAGCACGACGAACCAGTCCGAGCGGGCCAGGTCGTTCCACTGCCAGCGGAGGTCCAGTGCGGTGGCCAGCATCAGCGTGCGGCCGCGGCCCAGGCTGCGTTCCAACAGTGCCGGTTCGTGAGCGTCGCCGGTGAAGCGGGCCACCACCTGGCTGCCCGGTCCCGATCCGAGACGCCAGTACAGCCGCACGTCACGCAGCACCAGGTCACCGGCACCGCCGAGGTCGGCGAACAACTTCAGTGCCGGATGCGTGGCGTTTCGCAGGTCGAGATATTCCGGTGGTGTGAACTTGCGGGAAACATCCAGTGTGGCCGGCAGCACGGCCTGAGCGGCAGCGCTGTTGTAGGACGACGGCTTGACGCCGCGGTTCTGTTGCCAGTGCACGCTCGAACCCAGCACCACCCCCAATCCCCCACCCGACTCGACGAATCGCTCGAGTGCACTCCACGACTCCTCAACCAATTCCGGGACATTCAGCAGGATCACCGTGCGGTAGTCCGAGAGCGTAGCATCGGCCAACCGGTTGGGTGGAATGTGATCGCAGCGAAACCGCGCCCGCCCCCGCTCGACCTCCTGCCGCGGAGCCAGCGACTCGACCAGGTACACCGCTTCCTGCGCGGTCGGAGCCACCACCAGGACACGGGGGGCCGAAGCCACCGCGACGGTGAAATATGCCACGTCATCGGCGGCCAGAGGATCACTGGATCTCAACCGCAGTTCTCCCTGGACGAACGGACCCGCGAGCCCGTCGGCGACGAGGCTCGCCGTTGCCGCAGCCCCTCCGATTAGCTTGACCTCGGCCGAACCCCGAGGCACCCGCTTGCCCGCTGCGTTGATCACCAGCAGGTCGACCGTCCGAGCCACCTCGCCCTCGTGGCCCGTGCCGTCGATCGCCGCGGTAATCGTCACCGCGCCGCCGTCGGCGACTCGCTGACGTGAGAGGTCCAGCGAGGCGATGCCGGTGTTGACCGGGCTGGCCACGCCGGTGTCCACAACATAGATCCCACCCAACCACGGACGCTTCTCGACCGCCCGGTTCAGCCGAGTTGCGTCGGCTGTTCCTCTCGACCAGGCACCGCGAGCCAGGTCGGTAAACACGTAGACCTCGCGAACAAACTGATCCTCGCCCGCCGCCCGCACGATGTCACGTTCTCGATTCGACTCCAGCAGCGACAGGCCACTCTCGATGCAGCCGTTGAGCGTGCGGCTGACCGGGTGCAGAACCAGCTGGTCAATCCGACGCCGCAGGGCCACCGGGCTCGACTGAAACAGCACAAAGCGGGCGAGTGCCGCCTGCCGATCCGGTGCCGTTCCCGCGGCGGCGGCATCGCCGTCAGCCGCGGGGGCCGCGCGAGTCGACTCGACGGCGGTGTCGATCACCGCGACCTGGCTGCCGGCGGGGAGCCGGTCCAGGTGCTCGCGAGCAATCTCCTGGGCCACCTCCAGCCGGGTCTTGCTCTGGTGACGATACTCCATGCTCTGGCTGGTATCGAAGATGAAAACCGCGGCGACCGGTGCGTTGCGGGCAGCCCCCAGAGACGGGGTGGTCACCTCGGCACCGACCCGTGGCCCGTACCAACCACCCGCCCACAGCGACAGCAGCAGCACGATTACCACGCCCAGGCCACCTCGCAACAGTGACCGGCGCGTCGACAGCAGGTGACGGGGCCAGCCACGACGTCGCCAGCGGCCGATGACCAGGCGGTAGACGATCAGCGGAACCACAAACACCGCCAGCAGCCCCAGCACCTCGCCGGGCCACTGGGGCCAGTAATCGGCCGCCGGCAACTTGGGCCGGGCCACCGCAAAAACTAGCAGAGCAATCAGGGCGATCCGCAACAGCAACAGCCAGATGTGACGCAGCTGCAGCCGACGCCGATTGTGACGCCGCCGTTCCTCGAGCAAACGCAGCGCGGGGAACAGGTGAGGCTTGGGTCGGGCCCGCAGCAGCATGTGCAGGAGAACCGGCACAGCCGCCAGGCCGAGTCCGTAGATGATGGCTGGGTTGATCAGTTGCATCTGCTGACGTCACTAATCGGCAAATCCACCTTCATTCTAACTGCTGCGACGCGGTTGCGAATGACCCAACTGGATCATTCCTCCCCGGAAATCACCTCCAGCACCTCGTCCCGGATCGCCGCGTTGACACTCAATCCGTTACCACCATCGATGATCGCACGCCCGTCGAGTGTCACGAAGTGGCCGCCCGCGGCCTCCAGAATCGGCAAAAACGCCGCCGCGTCCCAGGCGTTCATCTCCGGGTCGACCATCACATCGGCACGACCGGTTGCCACAAGCAGGTGCCCGTAGCAGTCACTCCAACCTCGGACCAGCCCCGCGGCAACACAGAGACGGTCAAACACGGCCTGCAGACCTGTCGTTTTCCAGCCAGTGATCGTCGTCGTGCAGAACAACGCCTGCTCCAGTCTCTCGACGGTCGAAACACGAGCCACCCGCGGTTCCTCGGATCCTCGCTGCCACCACGCCCCCAGCCCGACCCCACCGTAGACCACCTCGTCCAGGGCAGGCATCCGGCAGACTCCCGCCACCATCACTCCCTCGTGCTCGAGCCCGATCAGTGTGCCGAACAACGGTACATGGTGAATGAATGACTTGGTGCCGTCGATGGGGTCGAGAATCCAGCGGAACCCGCTGCTCCCCGGCGTCTCGTCAAACTCCTCACCCAACACCCCGTCGCCGGGCCACAACTGCGAGACCCGATCTCGAATCAACTGCTCGGACTCGCGGTCCGCCGCCGTCACCGGAGAAGCATCACGCTTGTGCTGCACCACCAGGTCCGCGTCGTCGTAATGACGCAGGATCAACTCGCCCGCCTCGGCCGCCACAGCCACGGCGAATTCGAGTCGACTGGCAAGATCGTCCGGAGGGTCGCTCATGAGACACCTCCGACGCACACCGCGTTGATGATCACGAATGCGACGTAGCACAGCACCAACGGTACGCCCATCCAGCGTTCAAACGAGTTCTTCCGAACCGCTCGGAAGATGCAGCCCCGAAAGATCACCAGGATCAAGAGCATCGTCGGTAGGTGCAGCCGCAGGAAGATCTCCTGGGCAAACGCGTCGGTCACTGAAGCATCAACAATCGGCAGATCCGCGGCGATGGCCGCGGCGCCGATCACGAACAGCACGTTGAGCACATCGGCACCGATCACGTTGCCGACAAGCAACTCGGGGTGCCCTCGACGGATGGCAGTCATGCCGACGACCAATTCCGGCAGCGACGTGCCGAAGGCCACCAGCGTCGCCGACAGCACGACCTCGGGAACCTCCAATCGCTTGGCCATCACCTCGACCGACGCGATCAACACGTGGCTGCTGAGGACCACCACCACCGCTCCAACCAGCAGCAGACCCAGCAGCATGACCGGGTGGCCAGCCGGCTCAGAGTCGTCATCGGCCCGGTCCGGCTCGGCCGGCCCGTCGATGTCACGATCCGCTTCGAGTACCTCCGTCTGGAGGCTCCAGCGGACCGAGACAACCATGTAGGCGGCCAGCAGCGCCAGGAAGATGGCACCGGCCCACCGCGGGACCACGGCCGCGTCTCCGTGAACACTCCACAATCCGTAGCAGAGCCCCGCCAGCAACACCGCCGATCCAAACTGCACCCAGCCCTGGCGAGACAACAGGAAGCGATTGACCGGCAGGCGGGTCATCAGGCAACCCAGCCCGAAGATCAACCCGGTGTCGGCGATGATCGACCCGACGGCATTCCCCAGGGCCAGGCCGCTGTTGCCCTCCCATGCCGCCATCACGCTCACGGCACATTCCGGAGCCGTCGTCCCCAGGCTCACGATCGTGGCCCCGACAATGATCTGCGGCACACCCAGACGACGTGCGAGTGAACTGGCACTCTCGACCAGCCAGTCGGCCCCCAGCATCAGGGTCAACATCGAAATGGCGACCAGGCCCAGCAGCACCAGCCAGTGCAGATCCCGGAACCAATCGCTGGGAATCAGGTGTTCCACGGTCCCTCATCCGCCTCTTGAGGCCACAAAGCGGCCATCGTAACTGTCGCCTCGACCCGCCGGAAGGCTCGCCGCACGACCGCCAGTCAGCACGATCGATCCGGTTGTACCGATCCTGACGATTGCGGGTCGGGTTGTGTGGCCTACAGGCTCAGAAAACGCGGGTTCTGCCGTGTGTAGCGGCCGATAGAAGTCTGGGGTAATCGGACCCGAGCAAGGAACTCGGCTCGTGCAACATGAAATGAACGTATTGGCTCTGGTGAAGAACTCGGAACGCTACGTCTTCCTCTACGATGACGACAGCACCGAGAGCGTCCTGCAGAAGCTGGGACAATTTGCGGCCGACGAGGATCTGAGCTTCAGTTGGTACGATGCCGCCGTGCTCAGCCAGAAGGTCCGACGACTCAAGGAAGAGACGATCGCCAAGACATCGGCGGTCCCGGCACCCCTGGCACCCCTGGCACCCCTGGCACCCCTGGCACCACCCTCGGCTCAGCCACAGTCGGAGCCCGATCCTCAACGAGAATCGGTTCCGCTGCCTGGCCTGAGGTTTCGAGGTTCCGGTCGCTTCCTGCCCTGACCAATCGAGGCCTGTCATGCAGGCGGCCATCGAGGGTTTTCTGCGATACCTGCGGATCGAACGCAACGCGTCTCCGCTGACGCTGAAGTCCTACGGCACAGACCTCGCGGGACTGCTCGAGTTCCTGCGGTTGACCGAAGGCAGATTACTCGAGCCACGCGATGTCACGATTGCCCTGCTCCGCGGCTACGTGGCCGGACTGCACCAGAGAGGTTACGCCCGCGCGACGATCGCACGTCGATTGGCCAGCCTGCGGAGTCTCTTCGAGTACTGCCGCCGAGAAAAGCTGGTCGAGTCGAATCCCGCCAAGGCGCTGCGGACCCCCAGGCAGGGACGACGATTGCCTCACTTCCTGTCCACCCAACAGGTGGCAACGTTGCTCGAGACTCCCTCGAGCGACCGACCGGCAGGGCTGCGGGATCGAGCGATCCTCGAGACGCTCTACTCGGGCGGCCTGCGGGTCAGTGAATTGGTCGCTCTGAACCTCGGCGACTGGGACCGTGACGGAAACGTGCTGCGAGTGCGTGGCAAGGGACGCAAGGAACGGATCGCGCCGGTCGGACGGTTCGCCGCCGCGGCACTCTTGGCCTGGCTGAAATTTCGCAGGCCCGCACCCGACATCTCAACCACAGATCTCGACGCGGTGTTCCTGAATCGCTTCGGCCGACGCCTGAGTGCCCGCAGCGTCGGACGCCTGCTCAAAACACACATCGCCGAAGCCGGCCTCGATCAACTCACCTCCCCGCATACACTCAGACACAGCTTCGCCAGCCATATGCTCGACGGCGGAGCCGACCTTCGCAGTGTCCAGGAACTGCTCGGCCACAAAAGCCTGACGACCACGCAGATCTACACCCACGTCAGTACACGCCGGCTGAGAGAAACCTACGAGCGATCGCACCCACACGCCCGCCGCGAGGCCTCAAACCTCAGCTCGGGGTCAGACGCCACCGCAGCCGAATCTGACCCCGATCCGGAGCGGCACCCGGGCTAGGCCGACGCCTCACGCTTCCAACCCCGCTCGACGAACAGCGGAACGTGCTCGGGAGAAACGAACAGCCGGTCCTCGGAGTTGGGGATCCGGTAGTAATGCTCGGGTCGCAGCAACACACCGTCGTCGGCGTTGAGGTCAATAACCCATCGCGAAGGTGGAGTGCGTCGCGACAGGAACCTCAGTTCGAAAGGTTCCAACTGCAGCGGATCGGTCGCATGGAAGATCCCGTGATGGGCGGCACGCGCGGCAGCCACATCGCGGCGGACTCGGCCCAGGGACCGATCGAGCAGAGCCTGTCGCTTCATCCCCTTCGGATCCGGAACCGCTTTGAGAACCGAGTCCTGCTTCCGCCACGGGTTGACGTTGGGCCAGATGAAATACGGACAGGCTTGTCCGAGCTTCAGGAGCCGCTCATTGTAACTCAACGGCCGAGGCGCAGGCTTGTTGCGGTCGGGCTGGTTGCGGTTGATGAAACAGAGGAAGCGGCCAAACCCGTCCATGATCTCGTAACCGAAAACCATGAACATCTGGAACGTCTCGATCGTCTTCTGCATCACCTTGACATCGGAGACGATTTCTCGTTCGAGTGCCATTTCGGCGGCACGGGCATGACGGTGGTGATTCTGCGACGCGTTCTCACGCAACCGTCCCTTCAGCGATTTCACCAGCCCCGCGGGCAACTCGGTGCTGAACTCGGGCCACTTCTTCGCAAATGGGTCGGCCAGGAAGGATTTCCAGCGAGGATCCTCCATGCCCACGAAACCGGTCGTGCCCGGGAACCGAAAACTCACCTCGGCTGTGTCGATCCCCAGCAGCCGGACCCCGATGTCTCCCACGGCACTCACGATCACCGTGTCACCGTCGTGAGCCTGCTCCTTGACGGTTCCCTGTCGGTTCATCCGCTGGCCCAACCGGGAGATCCCGCTGGTGAGGTTGGTCCGGTCGTTGAATCGAATTGCCCGCGCCATCCGCTTGCTCCCCTTGTTGACTCTCCGGCCCTGCCAGTTCGTGTCCCGCCGGCGACGCGACGGGCACAAGCCGAGAGAATAGCACGGCAGCCGCTGAACCAGATACCCTTTTCATCCTCCGAGACGGGGCTTAGATTAGCCGGTGCGGGGGACACAGGCGAGAGACGAGGCAGCCGATGATCGTCAGTTGGGAGTGGTTGGGGCAGTACGTCGCGCTGGAGATGCCTCTGGAGGATCTGACCACGCGGCTGACTATGTCGGGGCTGAATCTCGAGGGGACCGAGTCGATCGGAGACGACACGGCGATCGATCTCGAGGTGACCAGCAATCGCCCCGATTGCCTCGGACACGTCGGAGTTGCCCGAGAGATATCGGTCCTGTATGGACTGCCCCTGGACACCCCCGACCCCAAACCCCCAACCTCGCGAGACTCCGTCGCCGAAAAGAGCTCCGTCGACATCACCTGTCCGGACCTCTGCCCCCGCTACACCGCGAGAGTGATCGACGGCGTCCGCGTCGGACCCAGCCCCGACTGGCTCGTCCAGCGACTGGCCACCGTCGGGATCACCTCGATCAACAACATCGTCGTTGTCACC
>Ga0310123_10000360_pt1 | contig 41131 bp, 44 predicted proteins | sample CB6_AW_1057_MG_FD_203505 | JGI IMG/M metagenome (GOLD analysis project Ga0310123, IMG submission 203505) | Marine microbial communities from Western Arctic Ocean, Canada - CB6_AW_1057 | ecosystem: Environmental > Aquatic > Marine > Oceanic | place: Canada: Western Arctic Ocean | collected... | reverse complement strand
CCGGGCGAGCTGCTCGGGCGTCCCTGGCATCTGATGGCGGGAAACGCCGAGCGCATCGCCGTGGACATCGCGCGCCTCTCGGGGGACGATGCGTTTCTCCTCACCGATGTCCATCTCGTGGGGGATCAGCGCGTGCTGCTCGGCCCCGACGCCTTCGTCGAGCCCGGGGTGGTGCTAGACACGCGTTCCGGCCCGATCTGGCTGGGCCAGGGGGCGCGGATCGAGGGACCGGCGCGCGTGACCGGCCCGTTCTATCTGGGGCCGGGCTCGACCGTGCTCGGCGGGTCGGTTTCGAGCTCGTCGATCGGTCCCGCCTGCAAGGTACGCGGAGAGGTGACCGACTCGGTCTTCATCGGCTACTCCAACAAGGCCCACGACGGCCACATCGGGCACGCGGTGCTCGGACGTTGGGTGAACCTCGGCGCGGGTACGATCAACAGCGACCTCAAGAACACGTACTCGTCCATCCGCCTGCGCCTCGCGGGGGGCGATGTGGACACGGGGCTCACGAAGTGCGGCTCCTTCATCGGCGACCATGTGAAAACCGGGATCGGGATGCTGCTCAACACGGGCACGATCCTCGGGGCGGGCAGCAACGTGTTCGGGGGAAGTATGCTGCCGGTCCTTGTACCACCCTTCTCTTGGGGAGAGGGAAGTGAACTGGTCGAGCACCGGGTCGAACGGTTCCTCGCGACCGCGGAGATCGCGATGCGGCGCCGCGGGGTTGAGCTGAGCGAGGGGATGCGCCACGTTCTGACCCGAGCCGCCAACCGGGCCAGGTCCGAGCGCGGCTGATCTCCACAACCCCCACCGGAGGGCCGCCGCGCGATGAGGATCTGCTGCCTCGGCAGCGGGAGCTCGGGCAACGCGGTCCTCGTCGAGGCCCACGACCAGGATCGGCAAACGCGCGTCCTGGTGGACGCCGGGTTCAGCGCCCGCGATCTCGAGAGCCGGCTCGGCACCGCGGGGGTGCACCCCGGCGAGCTGGATGCGATCCTGATCACGCACGACCACGGCGACCACACGCGGGGGATGGGTGTCTTCGCGCGCCGGCACGGCACCCGGGTGCACCTCACCGAGCGGACCTTCGCGGCCTGTCGCGATCTGTTCCGCGGCGGCGAGCAGACCGAGACCTACACTGCTGCGCGCCCGTTCCAGGTCGGCGCCCTGCGTGTCGAGCCGTTCCTGACCGCCCACGACGCCGCCGACCCGGTGGCGATCGCGCTCGTGGACACAGCGACCGGGGCGCGACTCGGGATCGCCACCGATCTGGGCCGCCCCACCGCCGGGGTCCGCCACGCGCTCTCCAGGTGCGACTTCCTGGTGCTCGAGGCCAACCACGACGAGGTGATGCTCCGCGTGGGACCCTACCCGCGCTCGGTCCAGGCGCGCATCGCCTCGAGTCACGGCCATCTCTCCAACCACGCCGCGGCGCGCTTTGCGACCGAGCTGCTCCACCCGCGCCTGGCAGGGGTGCTGCTCGCGCACCTGTCCAGCGAGTGCAACGATCCCGAGCTGGCACGCGCGGTGGTCGGGGGCGCGCTCGCGCACGCGGGGTGGCGGGGATGGCTGGACGTGGCCCGCCAGGATGTGCCCGGTCCCTGGCTGGACGTGGAGGCGCTCCGCCTGCGCTGCGGCCCCGAGCAGCTCAGCCTGCTATGAGGGGATCCGGCTCCTTTTTTTAGAGGCCGAACAGGCTCCGGATGTCGTTCGACAGTGCCAGCAGCATGAGCCCCATGATGATCAGGAATCCCACATTCGACCAGCGCAGCCGCTGCTCGACCGAGAGGGCGCGCCCGCGCACTGCCTCGATTCCCAGGAATACCAGGTGGCCCCCGTCCAGGACGGGGATGGGCAGGAGGTTGAGCACCGCGAGATTGATGCTGAAGAGTGCGATGAAGCGCAGGAACATCTGGATCCCGGCCTCGGCGGCCTGACCGGACGCCTGACCAATCGTGACGATGCTGCCCACGGAACGTGGCGAGATATTTCCAGTGACCAGCTGACCGAGGAAGCTGAGAATCAGGCCGGTCGTCCCGACGGTCTCACGCGCGCCGAGGCGCACCGCTTCGACGGGGCCGACCTCCTGATACGCGATCTCGCCGAGGGCCGGATAGATGCCGACCCTGCCGATCCTGTGCCCCTCACCTGTCTCCGGGCCGACCTCGGTCGCGGCCTCCGGCGTCACCGCGCGGACCAGCCGGCGCTCGTCGCGCTCGAGCAACAGCTCGACGCGCTGTTCGGGACGGGCCTGGATCAGCTCGACGAACTCCTCCCAGCTCGCGACCGAGTCGCCATTCACTGCCAGGATACGATCACCGGCTCGCAGATCGCCGCGGTCCGCAGGTGATCCCGGCTCGACCGCGCCGACCTCGGGATCGAGCCAGGCTCGGATCGACCCGAGCAGCGCGCGCCGCTGGGCCTGGTCGGCGGGAACCTCGACGAGTACGGAGGCCGTGGGCTCGCGCGTGACGATCTCCGTGGGTCCCGCGGGCGCCTCGGCGAGTGCCTGGGTCACCTCCCCCCAGGTTGCCACCTCGCGCTCGCCCACCCGCACGACCGCGGCACCGGTCGGGAGCCTCGCGAAAGCCGCAGTGCCGGGAGGAAGCGTGCTCTCGCGCACCAGCCCGATCCGGGTGCTGCTGATTTTGGCGACGCCCCAAATCCCGTTCACCGCCGAATAGACGAGGAAGGCGAACATCATGTTCATGATCACCCCCGCAGAGATCACGAGCGCGCGCGCCCAGATCGGCTTCGCGTCGAAGTCTCGGGGCGAGGGCGTGTGCGCCTCGGCTGTACCCCCCTCGAGCTTCTCCATCACCTCGTCGTCCATCCCGCCCATCTTGACGTAGCCCCCGAGCGGGATCACGGACAGGACGTATTCTGTCTCCCCCCGCCGGATGCCGAGCAGGCGGGGACCGAGACCGATCGAGAAGCGCTCGACCCGGATCCCGACCCACTTGGCAGCGAAGAAGTGACCTAGCTCGTGGACCAGGATCAGCACGCCGAGAACGATGATCGTCGCGATGACGGTGCTCATGCCCGCGCCCCCGTAGCCGTACGTGCGGCGGCGCGCTCGACGGCGCGCCCGGCCGAAACTCGCGCGCTCCGGTCCGCCTCGAGCACGTCCCCGACCTCGCGTACCGGACCCGGCTCGTGCTCCACGAGCACGGCCTCCACGACCGTGCGCATGGCACGGAACGAGACTTGCTCCTTCAGGAAGGCCTCGACTGCGACCTCGTTCGCGGCGTTGAACACGGCCGGTGCGGTCCCGCCCCGCCGGCCCGCCGACACGCCCAGATCGAACAGCGGGAACAGCTCGCGATCCACCGCCTCGAAGGTGAGGGGCGAGGAGCGCACCGGATCGAAGGTGCGCAGCCGACCGTCCTCCACGCGGACGGGATGGCTGAGCGCGTACAGGATCGGCAGCTCCATAGTCGGGAATCCCATCTGTGCGAGCACGGATCCGTCCACGAACTCGACGAAGGAGTGGACGATCGACTGAGGATGGACGACGACGTCGATCGCCGAGTACGGAACGCCGTACAGGAAGTGGGCTTCGATCACCTCCAGCGCCTTGTTCGCAAGGGTCGCCGAATCCACGGTGACCTTCGCCCCCATCTCCCACGTGGGATGGCGGAGCGCGTCCGCGGGGCGTACGCCTGCCAGCGCGTCGGAGTTCCACCCGCGGAACGGCCCTCCCGAAGCGGTGAGCACGATCCGCGCGACCGACGCGGAATCCGAACCCGCGATGCACTGCAGGATCGCGGAGTGCTCGCTGTCGATGGGCACGATCTCTCCCCCGCCCCGGCGCGCAGCCTCTAGCACGAGCGGTCCACCCGCCACCAGTGACTCTTTGTTCGCGAGCGCGAGCCGCTTGCCGGCCTCGAGCGCCGCCAGCGTCGGCTCGAGCCCGACCGCACCCACCAACGCGTTCACGACGATGTCCACGTCCGGATCCGAAGCGAGCGCGAGCAGCGCGTCGCGTCCACCCTCCCAACGCGCCTCCGGCAGGTCCGCGCCCGGTGACAGCGCGCTCGCGTCGGCCACCACCGCCCGGCGCGGGCGGAACGCGCGCACCTGCTCCGCCACGTCCGCCAGAGAGCGGTGTGCCGCCAGCGCAACGATCTCGAAGCGCCCGGGATGGCGACGGACCACTTCGAGCGTGCTCCGGCCAATCGAACCGGTCGAGCCGAGGATCGCGACCCGAAGGGGCTCGCTGGGGCGTAGGGGCTTCACCGGATCACCCCCATCATCACGAACAGTGCGTACGCGATGGGAAACGCGAACAGGAGGGCGTCCAGGCGATCGAGGAATCCGCCGTGCCCGGGCAGCAGCCGCCCCGAGTCCTTGACCCCCGCATTGCGCTTGAGGACGGACTCCGCGACGTCGCCGAGGGGGATCACGATCCCGAGCAGCGCCCCGATCAGCGCGCCCATCGGCACGGACACGCGGAGCGTGGGCAGCTCGGAGAGCGCCAAGCCCGCGACCGCGCCACCAGCCACCGACGATCCGATCAAGCCGGCCACCCCGCCGACCACAGTCTTTCCGGGGCTCGCGGTCGGAAAGAGCTTGGCTCGCCCCCAGGCGCGTCCCGCGAAGTACGCCGCGGAATCGCCGACCCACGTCGCCAGCAGCGGAAGCAGTACGAACCCCAGCGCAGCACCGAGGTTCGCCTGCTCGGGCGCCCGCGCGGACGTGGCGCGCAGGAAGACGGCGAAGGCGAGCGTACAGCCCACGTAGACGGCGCCCAGGATGGTGACCGCCACGGAGGTGAGCGGCTCCCGCGCGGGCCAGCGCAGCCAAACCGACATGGCAAGCGTCACCAGCGTGAGCGCGACGAGCACCGCGAGCACCGCGGGCGCGGCCTCGCTCGGACTCGGCAGCGAGGCGGAAACGAGCACGATCGCTCCGGAGGCGGCCATCCCAATGGCGCCGTAGGGCTCGATCCCACGCGCCGCAGCGAGTCCATACAGCTCGCCGGTCGCGAGGACCGCGGCCGCCGCGATCAGCCCGCCGAACACCCAGCCCCCGACCCACAGCGCTGCCAGTACCGCGGGGATCCCGATCAGGGCGACCAGTACCCGCTGCTTGAGCTCCCGTGTCACTCCGGCCTCGCTGGTCACCCCGCGCGCACGCGCCCGAAGCGGCGCTCGCGCCGCTGGAAATCGCGCACCGCCAGGTACAGGTCCTGCCGCGTGAAGTCGGGCCACAGCACGGGGGTGACGTGCAGCTCGGTATAGGCGAGCTGCCAGAGCAGGAAGTTGCTCAGGCGATACTCGCCAGACGTGCGGATCAGAAGGTCGGGATCGGGCAGATCGGCGGTGAAGAGCTCCCCGCGAAATGCCCGATCGTCGATCTGCTCGGGGGTGAGCTCCCCGTGCGCGACGCGCTCGGCGAGCACGCTCGCGGCTCGCACGATCTCCTCGCGCCCGCCGTAGGAGATCATCAGGTTGAGCCGCATGCGCGCCCCCCCGTGGGTGCCGACAACGATCGCGTCCACGGCGCGGCGGGCTGCCGGCTCGATGCGTTCGACGTCGCCGAGCACGTGCACCTCCACACCCTGACGCACCAGCTCCGCCCGCTCCTGGCGGGCGTACAGCTCGAGGAGGCTCATCAGGGCGCTGACCTCGACGCGCGGGCGCTGCCAGTTCTCGGTGGAGAACGCAAACAGCGTGAGGATGTCGATGCCGGCCTCGACCCCACCTTCGATCGCCTCGCGCACCGCCTTCATCCCCTCGCGGTGCCACGTCTGACGACGAAGGCCCTTGGAAGCGGCCCACCGGCCGTTCCCGTCCATGATGATGGCGACATGGCGTGGGACGTCCCCGTGCAGCCGGATCTGATCCAGCAGGTCGGCAACCATTACCGTGATACGGCTGGAGCGTGCAGGTCTTCAGACCTGCATCACTTCCTCTTCCTTGTGTTTCAGGAGCTCATCCACCTTGGCGATGTACTGGTCGGTGAACTTCTGCGCCTCGTCCATCTGGTGGCGACCGCCGTCCTCCGGGATCTCGTGGTCTTTCATCCGGCGCTTCAGGTCGTCGCGCGCCTCCTGGCGCGCATGGCGGATGGAAACGCGCGCATCCTCGGCCATCTTGTGCAGCAGCTTCACGTACTCCATGCGCCGCTCCTGATTCAGAGGAGGGATCGGAATCCGGAGCACGTTCCCGTCGTTAGCGGGGTTGAGTCCCAGGCTCGCGGCCTGGATCGCGTGCTCGACGGCCTTGATTAACGACCGATCGAAGGGCTGCACCACGAGCAGCGAGGGCTCGGGGGTCGAGATCGTAGCAACCTGGTTGATCGGCATCTTCGAGCCGTACGCATCGACCAGTACAGTGTCCAGGAGCGCCGGCGTCGCCTTGCCCGTCCTCACGCTGGCAAACCCGCGGCGCACGGCCTCGAGCGCGTCGTCCATCTTCGATTGGGCTTGCTTGAGCGACGGCATCTCTGGTCCTCAAGATCGGGAATCGAGTGCTGGAGCTGCGGCGCCGAATGTAAGCGGCCGAGGCCGCTACGACACCAGCGTGCCCACGCGCTCGCCACGGATGGCCGAGGTGACGGCCTTCCGCTCCTCCAGGTTCAGGACGATGATCGGCAGACGATTCTCCTTGCAGAGGGAGACGGCAGCCGCGTCCATGACGGCGAGCTCGCGGGTCATGACCTCGTGGAAGGTGATCGACGGGATGAACTCGGCGTTGGGATCCTTGGCCGGGTCGGCCGTGAAGACGCCTTGCACCTTGGTCGCCTTGATCAGGACCTGAGCCTCGATCTCGATCGCGCGCAGGACCGCCGCCGTGTCGGTCGAGAAGTACGGGTTGCCCGTTCCGCCGGCGAACAGCACGACGCGGCCCTTCTCGATGTGGCGAAGTGCGCGTCGGCGGATGTAGGGCTCTGCGATCTCCTCCATCCGGATCGCCGTCATCACGCGCGTGTCCACCCCCTTGGTCTCGAGCAGGTCCTGCACGGCCAGCGCATTGATCACCGTGGCGAGCATCCCCATATAGTCCGCCTGGACCCGGTCCATCCCATGCCGGCTTGCGTGCGTGCCGCGCACGATGTTGCCCCCACCGATCACCACGCCGAGCGACACGCCCATCTCGTAGACGGCCTTGATCTCCTCGGTCAGGCGGTCCACGACCGAGGGCTCGATCCCGAACCCGCGATCCCCGGCCAGCGCCTCGCCGGACAGCTTCAGCAGGACGCGGCCGTACCTGTGGTCACCGGACATGGATGGATTCCTCAAGCTTGGACAGTACGCGAAGCACACCGACCACCCCGGGGCACCCGCGCGAAAGCGCGGGTCTGGTGTCCGTTTCCCTTCAGGCCCCGCCCACCTGAAAGCGCACGAAGCGCGCGACCGAGATCCTCTCGCCCGTCTTGGCTGAAACAGCGTCGACCAGCTCGCGCACTGTCCGCTCCGGGTCCTTCACGAACGGCTGCTCGAGCAGGCTGCTCTCCTTGAACCACTTCTGGAGTTTTCCCTCGATGATCTTGGCGCGGACGTTCTCGGGCTTCCCCTCCTCGGCCACCTGCGCCTCGTACACCGCGCGCTCGCGCGCGACGTCCGCGGCCGGGATATCGTTCTGGCCCACCGTGATGGGCGCCGCCGACGCGATGTGCATCGCCAGATCCCTGACGAGCTGCTGGAACTCGGGATTCTTGGCCACGAAATCGGTCTCGCTGTTCAGCTCGACCAGCACCGCGACCTTGCCATTGTGGTGGAGGTAGCTCCCGATCGTGCCCTCGGCGGCCTGGCGCTCCGCCCGCTTCGCGGCCTTGGCGGCACCCTTGGTGCGCAGGATATAGATCGCCTTCTCCATGTCGCCGCCCGACTCCTGGAGCGCGGCCTTGCAGTCCATTATCCCCGCGCCGGTCCGGTCACGGAGCGCCTTCACCTCCTTCGCGGAGATCTCCTTCGTGGTCATCGTGCGATCGACTCCCTTCCTCATGCGTCGTGGGCTGTGGTCATGCGTCTGAACCACCTCAACGAAAGAGGCGGCAGCCAGAAGGGGCGACCCCTGTCGCCGTCCGGCTCCCGCCTCCCGGTTCCCGGCGCTCGGCGCTCGGCGCTCGGGAAACCTCGCGGCTCGAAGCGGAGCCGCCTATTCCTCCTGCTCCTGCTCCTGCCCCTCGGCTTCGCCCTCGCCACTCTTCAAGTGCTGCGCGATGACCTCCGGCCGGGGCCGCCGCTTGCGTCGCGGCCGGCGGCGCGCGGGCCGCTCCTCGCCACCTCCCTCTGTGGTCTTCTCCCCGGTCTCGGTGGAGTAGGTCGTGGCCTCGAGCTCCTCGACCCGCCGCCGCTCGTCCTCGGGAACCTCGCGCCGCGCCACCTCGATCGAATCGGCGATGGCGGCCGTGATCAGGCTCACCGATCGGATCGCGTCGTCGTTGCCGGGGATCGGATAGTCGATCAGGTCGGGATCGGCGTTCGTGTCTGCGATCGCGATCACCGGGATCCCGAGGCGATGCGCCTCGCGGACCGCGATGACCTCGCGCCGCGCGTCCACGACGAAGATCGCACCCGGCAGCCGCCCCATGTCCTTCACTCCGGAGAGGTACTTCTCGAGCTTGACCCGCTCGCGGTCGAGCAGAAGCCGCTCCTTCTTCGTGTAGAACTCGAACGCGTTCTCCTCCTGCCCGCGTTCGAGCTCCTTCAGGCGCCGGATCTGCTTCCGGATGGTCTGAAAGTTGGTCAGCATCCCCCCGAGCCACCGCTCGGTGACGAAGAACGCCCCGCAGCGCTGCGCTTCCTCTTCGATGATCGGCCTGAGCTGCCGCTTGGTGCAGACGCAGAGGATCCGGTCGCCCCGCAGCACCACGCTCCGCACAGCGGCCTGAGCCGCCTGGAGGCGATCCAGCGTCTTGCGCAGGTCGATGATATGGATGCCGTTCTTCTCCGTGAAGATGTACTTCCGCATCTTCGGATTCCAACGGCGGGTCTGGTGTCCGAAGTGGACCCCAGCCTCCAGGAGCTGATTAAGCTGCACCTGCTGCATTCGTCCTCGCTCAAGTGGGGCCGATTACGCCCCGTCAGTATGTCCGGCGGTCCGCGTCCCGCCGGTTCCTGCATGTTCTGGTCCCACGGCCCCTGACCCAGACACCCGAAGCAGTGAGACTTTCCTGCAGGGCTAGGAGGGCGAGGAGCCGCGACCGAGGCGTACTCGAAGCACGCCGCAGGGAGCGGCGACGAGGCCCGACGACGCCCTGCGCGAAAAGATCACCGCTTCGAGAATTGGAAGCGCTTGCGGGCCTTCGGGCGGCCCGGCTTCTTCCGCTCGACCTTCCGCGGATCGCGCGTGAGCATGCCCTTCTCGCGCAGCGGCCGGCGATGGTCCTCGTCAAACGCCACCAGCGCGCGCGCCAGCCCCATGCGGAGCGCGTCGGCCTGACCCATCAGGCCGCCCCCCGCGGCCCGGACCTGGATGTCGAAGCGGCCCTCCGCCTGCACCACCTTGAGCGGCTCCTCAATTCGGATCTGGAGGCTGGGACGGGGGAAATACTCTTGGAGGGACCGGCCGTTGATCGACAACCCGCCCTTGCCGGGCCGGAGCAACACACGCGCCACCGCCGTCTTCCGGCGGCCCACCGTCTGAACCTGCTTCTGATCCGCCATCGCGTCAGATCTCCAGGAGTTCCGGCTTCTGGCCCTGGTGTGGGTGCTCCGTGCCCGCGTAGACCCTGAGCTTCTTCACCATGTTCTTGCCGAGGGCGTTCTTGGGCATCATGCCCTTGACCGCCAGCTCGATCACCCGCTCTGGATGCGTGGCGAGCATCCGCCTGAAGGGAATGAAGCGCTCGCCGCCCATGTAGCCGGAATGGCGGAAGTACTGCTTCTGGTCAGCCTTCTTTCCCGTGAGCTTCACCTGCGCCGCGTTGATAACCAGGACGTGGTCGCCGGTGTCCAAGTGGGGAGTGTAGATCGGCTTGTGCTTGCCGCGGAGAACGCGTGCGATCTCGGTGGCGACACGCCCGAGCGGCTTGTCCGCGACGTCCACGATCCACCAGCGACGCTCGATGTCGGCGGCCTTGGGCGTGTAGGTAGTCGTGTAGGTCATCATGCAGGGTCCGAAAGTATTGGGCAACAGAGCATTGAATGATATTCGGGCGCTTCAGGAGTGTCAACGGGCCGGAGGCGCACTGTCCGGGGGAAGAATCCCGAAAGATCGGCGGACGTGAGGGAGCGCCGGCGGGCGGGCTTATTGGATGAAGGTCTCGAGAAATCTCGCTCGCGAGGCGTGGCGCAGGCGGAGCAGCGCCTTCTCCTTGATCTGACGCACGCGTTCGCGCGTGATCCCGAGCAGCGAGCCGATCTCCTCCAGAGTCATCGGCTCCTGGTCGTCGAGTCCGAAGTATAGCCGGAGGATCTTTGCCTCACGCTCCTTGATAGTGGCGAGCGCCTCCTCGATGGTCTGCTTGAGGGCGTGCTCGTGGACCTCGTCCTCGGGACCTGGGGAGTACCGGTCCGGGAGGTAGTCGAGCAGCCGGTTGTCCTCACCCTGGGTGATGGGGGCGTCGAGCGAGAGGTGGGACTGGCTGATCGCCAGGGTCCGGGCCACTTCCTCCTGCGAGATCTCCAGATCCGTCGCGATCTCCTCCACCGTGGGCTCGCGCCCTAGCTCCTGTAGCAGCGTGGAGCTCCGGCGACCGATCCGGTGGAGGGCCCCCGCCCGGTTCAGGGGAACCCGCACGATCCGGCTCTGCTCGGCCAGCGCCTGGAGGATCGCCTGTCGGATCCACCAGACCGCGTAGCTGATGAACTTGATCCCCTTCGTCTCGTCGAACTTATGCGCGGCCCGGATCAGGCCGAGGTTGCCCTCGTTGATCAGATCCGAGAGCGGCACGCCTTGGTTCTGATACTTCTTCGCCACCGACACCACGAAGCGAAGGTTCGACCGCACCAGCTTGTCGAGCGCCTCACCGTCCCCGTCCCGGATATTCTGTGCGAGCCTCACCTCCTCCGCACGGTCGATCAGCGGATAGGCGCTGATCTCCTTGAGGTATTGGTCGAGGGAACCTTCGCGGAAGGCCCCGCTGCGCGAAGTGAACGTCATTAGGAGAGAGAGGTTCGGCTTGTCTGCGAGCGAGACCTGAACCGCACCAGGTGAGGGACGGACGTCTCTGCCGTAGAGCGGAGCACCGCGCTAGGTTCATGATCGGGGGCCATGCGCCGATACGCAACCACCCGGGCCTCCCCACGCTTCGCGGGCCCACGCGCGAAGCGCGAGGAGGCCGGCACGACCGAGCGATCAGTGGATCGTATGCCCGACGCTACGCCAGCGCACGGCGCGCATCCAGGGAGAGGTGACCGCGACAGCTGGATCGAACGAGTAGTAGACCAACCGAGGGCGGCCGCGGATCGATTCCCGGTCGACGAAGCCCCAAGTAACGCGAGTCTTCGCTGTTGTCGCGGTTGTCCCCCAGCACGAAATACTGCCCCTTCGGCACCACAAGGGGCCCCCAGTTGTCGCGGGAGGGATGATAGCCCCGGCGGGTGCTCGCGATCAGGTGGTAGGACTGCCAGCCCATACCCGGGTGCACCGCGTCGTCGGCGCGGTCGATGTAGTGTACATAGGGCTCCGTGACCTGGAGCCCGTTCCGGTGCAGCAGCTTGTCGTGCATCTCGAGCGTGTCCCCGGGAAGCCCGACCAAGCGCTTGACGTAGTTCTTCTCGGGCTCGTGCGGCGGGCTGAAGACGATCACGTCCCCCCGCTGCGGCTCCCGGAACCCAGAAAGACGCGCCTCGAGCCAGGGGATTTCCCACCCGTAGACGGCCTTGTTGACCAGCAGGAAATCCCCGACCAGGAGGGTGTTCTCCATGGACGAGGTGGGGATCTTGAACGCCTCGACCGCGAAGCCGCGGATCACGAGAAACAGCGCGAACGCGATCACCACCGACTTCGCCCAATCCCACGTGGTCCCGAGCAGGTTGCGGCGCGGCGCGGGAGGCGACCCTCCCTGGCCAGCTCCGCCGGCGTCCGTCCTGGCTTTCTCCTCGCTCACCGTACGACTCCTAATCCGTCACGGCGCGACTCCCCACTCTGCACGTGTGGGCCCGCCACCGAGCTCCAGGCTTCCCCGAGCGCGGATCTGCCGCCTCGGATTCCGTCCGGTCGTATGTGCAAGGGGTGGACCAGGTTCCCCGACTGTCGTCAGAGCTGGTGTCTGTCGATCTGGGCGCGCTGGAGCCGCCCCGAGAAATCCACGTAGCCGACCTTGGTCTCCGAGAAGAAGTCGTACACCTGCCAACCCCCCTCCCGGTGCCCGTTTCCCGTCTGTTTGGTGCCGCCGAAGGGCAGGTGCGCCTCCGCCCCGATGGTGGACGCGTTGATATAGGTGATCCCGTTGTCCAGCTCCGCGAGCGCCCGGAAGGCGAGGTCGACGTCGTTCGTGTACACCGAGCTGGATAGACCGTATCTCACCTCGTTGTTGATGCGGACCGCCTCGTCGAAGTCCGCGAAGGTCAGGACCGAAAGGACCGGACCGAAGATCTCCTCGGTAGCCACCCGGCTCCCGGGAGGGACCTCGTGGACGATGGTGGGGAGGTAGAAGAAGCCCCCCTCGAACCCGTCGCCTTGCGGACGGCTCCCGCCGCAGACCACCACCCCCTCGTCGCGGCCCACGTCCACGTAGTGGATGACTTTGCGCATCGCCGCGTCATTGATCAGCGGACCAACCTCGGTCAACTCCTCGAGCCCATCACCGAGGCGGAGCTGCTCAGCACGGCCCTGTAGCTGGTCCACGAATTCGCGCGCGATGTCCCGGTGCAGGAGCAGCCGGCTGGTCGCGGTGCAGCGTTGACCGGTGGTCCCGAACGCTCCCCAGGGGACTCCCTCCAGGGCCAGATCCAGATCCGCGTCCGGCATGACGATCTGCGCGTTCTTTCCGCCCATCTCGAGGGAGGCGCGCTTGTGCATACGTCCGCAGATCTCGCCGATCTTGGCGCCCGTTTCGGTCGAGCCGGTAAAGGAGATCACGGGCACGCGGTGGATTCAGCAGAACGGACATGCCTCGCTCCAGGTGACGTCGTTCCGGCTCTCGCTCGTGAGTCCCGGCACGGACCAGGCGCTCCCTCGCCGGCAGATCGAGCTCACCGCAGCCCACGAGATGGGTCACGCGCTGGGGCTCCCTCACTCGGACGAGTCTGGGGACGTGATGTACCCGACCAACACCGCGAACACGCTCTCGGCGCGGGACTACCGCGCGATGCAGGCGCTCTACCGGCTTCCGAACGGGGTCGGCATCTGGCGGGCGAGCGACCGCGCCGACGAGTAGCGCGACGCGCGAGTCCTCGCCGACGGGACGCTAGTCCTCCCGGACCAGCCCGAAGCGCTCGATCTTCTTGTAGAGGTTCGAGCGCGGCATCTCGATGCGGCGCGCGGTCTCAGAGACGTTCCAGTCGTTCTCGCGCAGCTTCTGCAGGATGAAAGCGCGCTCGACCGCCTCCTTGAACTCCCCGAAGGTCTCGGCCGCCAGCAGCTCCCCGCCCAGCCCGCTGGCCCCGGACGGGCTCCCCACCAGTAGATCGACGTCCTCGGCCCGGATCGTGTCACCCAGGGTGAGAACGAGCAGGCGCTCGACCATGTTGCGCAGCTCGCGCACGTTGCCGGGCCAATCGAGCGTCTCCAGCCGCCGGATTGCCTCCGGAGTGATCTGCTTGGACACCGCCCGATCCGCTCGACTCATCAGATCGACGAAGTACTGCACCAGCATCGGGATGTCATCGCGCCGCTCGCGGAGCTGGGGCACGCGAATGGGGACCACGTTCAGCCGGTAGAAGAGGTCCTCGCGGAAACGCCCCGCCTCGATCTCCGCCGACAGATCCTTGTTGGTCGCAGCGACCACGCGTACGTCGACGCGGATCGGCTTCGAGCCACCGACCCGGGTGATCACCCCCTCCTCCAGAGCCCTCAGCACCTTGGCCTGGGCCGCAAGGGACATGTCGCCGACCTCGTCCAGGAACAGGGTTCCGCCGTCCGCCTGCTCGAACTTGCCGGCCCGGTCGGAGACCGCGCCTGTGAACGATCCCTTGATGTGCCCGAACAGCTCGGACTCAATCAACTCGGAGGGGATTGCGGCGCAGTTCACCTCGACAAAGCGCGCCTCACCGCGGGGCGACAGCTGATGGATCGCGCGCGCGACCAGCTCCTTGCCGGTTCCGTTCTCGCCCGTGATCAGCACGCGCGCATCGCTCGGGGCGACGCGCTCGATGCGCTCGACCACCTGCCGGATCTGGAAGGACGAGCCGACGATCCGGTGCCGCCGCTCGATCTCGCTCTTGAGACGCGCCACGGAATCCGAGAGTCCGCGCACACGCAGCGCGTTGCGCAGGGTCACCAGCAGCCGGTCCGTATCGAGCGGCTTCTCCAGGAAGTCGAAGGCGCCCCGGCGCGTGGCCTCGAGCGCGGTGTCGATGGTGCCGTGGCCGCTGATCATCACCACGATCGCCTGTGGGTCCTGCTCCCGCAGCCGCCCCAGCACCTCGAGTCCGTCCACGTCCTGCATCTTCACGTCCAGGAAGACGACGTCGGGCCGGAAGCTCGCGAAGCGCTCGAGCGCCTCCTGCCCGTTCGCGGCGGTCTGGACCTGATGGGCCTCGTACTCGAAGAGCTGGCGGAGGACATCGCGGATCGAGCCCTCGTCGACGACGATCAGGAGCCTGGCCAAGAAGGGCGAAGTCCGGGGGGAGGAGGGCCGCCGGTGCGCTTACCGGTCGCCCACCAGGACGAGCGAATCGCGGGCCACGTAAACCGAGTCGATGCCGGCCGGCAGCGGCACATGGAGCGCGTTCTTGGGGAGCCCGCCCCGCTCGGTGCGGCCCAGCGCGTCGAGCACCAGGGGCACCAGTCGATCGGGAAGCGGGATCGCCGCAACCTCCAGACTCGCGACCCGGAACGCGAGCGACTGCTTACCGAATTGGGCCAGTCCTCCGTCCATGCGCACCGGCACGGTGTCGGGGAGCATTCCGATCACGGGATCCAGCGCCGGCAGGTCCGGGAACGCGACCGTCGCGACGCGCGCTGACAGGGTGACCCGGCTCCCCGCGATCCGCACGTCCGGCTCGGTGACGCCCGGGGGGAGAATTCCGGGAAGCGCGTAGCGCAGCACGCTCGTCAGCTCCGCGTCGCCCAACGCGAGCTGCAGCCCCGTCCCTCCGGCCCGGAAGCGCTCGAAGCGGTCGAGCGTCGCCTCGGCGAGCGCGGGCGAGAGCTCACGGCCCACCGTGTCCTCAACGACCCGTTCTGCGGCAACTCGCGGCCAGGCGAGCCACGCGCCCACCCCGAACAGGAGGAGCAGGAGCAGCAGGGGAGCCAGTGAGCCCGGCGGTCGATCGATCATCCGCATCTCTAGCTGTCGGTGACCCGTGCGGCGCTCATCCCGCTGCGAGCGGGAAGCTCGAGAGCACGGTGTAGGTGGCGCCCTCGCGGAAGGTCTGGCTTCGCATCAGCTCCATGCTCCTGACCGGCACCGAGGCGGTGTAGCTCAGGGCGGCCATGAGCTCGTCCAGCCCCCGAAAGGCTCCCGCTCCGTCCTCGCGCTCGACCCGACCCAGGGTGAGATGGGGATGGAACGCGCGCGTCTCCCGGTCGAAGCTCGGCATCGGCGAGCGCCCATTCGACGCCCTGCTTGAGACACCGCAGGGCCGGCGTCGGTTCGATGCCGAGCCAGAGAACGCCCGGGCGACGCACGCTCGGGAAGGCACCGAAGCCGGACAGATCGGCGGAGAACGCCGGGCTCTCGGCGGCGACCCGCCCGAGGATCGCGGCGATCCGCTCGACGTGCTCGCCCCGCGCCTCACCCAGGAACTTGAGCGTGAGATGGTATCTCTCCGGATCCACCCAGCGGACGGGCAGTCCCTGCTCGCGTAGCGCGCGGGCGGCGCGGTGGATCCGTTGGCGCTCGCGCTTGGGCAGATTCAGGGCCACGAAAAGACGCATGAGGAGCGCGCCTCCGTGGGAGCCGCTCAGGAGGCGCGCACCGCCCGCTGCCGGGTGATTGCCTCCACACCCTCCAGGGCACGCTCGACATCCTCTTCGGTCGAGCACCACCCGACCGAGAAGCGAAGCGCCCCGGTCGCCTCGGTGCCGAGCATCCGGTGCACCTCCGGAGCGCAGTGCAGCCCGGGCCGGGCAAGCACCCCGAACTCGCGGTCGAGCTTCTCCGCGAGCACGGAGGGCTCGATGCGATCGTGCGTGATTGTGACCACGCCGGCACCGTCCGGTGCCGCCGGTGAGTGCACGCGCACGCCCCGGATCGACGCGAGCCCTGAGCGCAGCCACGCCTTGAGGGCGGCCTCGTGCGCGTGCACGGCCTCCACCCCACGCTCGAGCAGGAACTCGCACGCCGCGAGCAGCCCCGCGAGCCCGGGGGCGTTGCCCGTGCCCGCTTCCAGGTGGTCGGGCATCGAGGCGGGCATCTCGCGGTTGAGCGAGTCGCCGCCGGTCCCTCCCCGGAGCAAAGGCTCCACCTCCAATCCCTCCCGCACCCAGAGGCCGCCCGTACCCTGCGGGCCGAGCAGCCCCTTGTGACCGGTAAACGCGATCAAGTCCGCGCCCTGGGCCGCGTGGTGGTCCGGCACGTGGCCCGCCGCCTGCGCGGTGTCCACCAGCACGAGCGCGCCCGCCTCGTGCGCGGCCGCGGCCAGCTCCTCGAGCGGAAGTCGGACGCCCAGCACGTTGGACACGGCGTTCACGACCAGGAGGCGCGCGCCGCGGAGCCGCCGCCGGGCCTCCTCCAGATCCACCGTCCCGTCGGCCGTGCCTGCGAGCATGCGCACCTGGACGGCGCGCTCGCGCTGGAGCTGGTGGAGCGGCCGCAGCACCGAGTTGTGGTCGTATTGCGTGATCACCGCGGTGGAGCCCGGCTCGAGCACTCCCCGGAGCGCGGTGTTCAAGGCATGAGTCGCGTTGAAGGTGAACGCGATCCGGCCGGCGTCCCCCGGGATGCCCAGCACGCGCGCGACCGCCCGGCGGCAGCGGAACGCGACCCGTCCGGCTTCGACGGCGGCCGAGTGCCCGCCGCGGCCGGGGCTCGCCCCGCACTCCATCAGAAAGGTCGCCATCGCCCGGGCGACCGAATCGGGACGGATCGCGGAAGTGGCGGCGAAGTCGAGGTAATGGCGCATCGCTGGAACCGCTGCGGAAACCGCTCGTGGCCCCCTTCAGCTGCTCTGGGGCCCGTCCCGCAAGCTAGACGACCGGGACCGCGAGGAACAAGGAAGGCGCGGTTCTCCCCAGAAGCCCGTGCTGCCGGACAGCCCCAAAACGCCGCCCCCCGGTGCAACAAGTCCCGGCCGGCGCGTATATTTCGATCGTCGTCGTCCGGGACCGGTGCTCGGGCCACTGGCATTCAACCAGCGGCGCCCTCCCGGGTCGATGGGCCGGCAGAGACCGGGGCGTCCGCCCGCCCCGCGCGCGTGCGTGCCCGATCGTGTCACGCCGCCTGGCCAAGCTCTCACCAAGCCCACGAGCGATGCTCCGCGCCGGAGGCCCGCCAGGATCCGCGCGTGGCCTCCGTTGCGTAATGGAGGAGAACATGGTCGGCACCCGAACCAGTCCCCTACTGTGCAAGTAACGGAAAGACTGCCCGACCAGATCTCCCCGCCGGCACCCGCGCAGTCTCGGCGTCAGTCTGCCCAGAGCACTTCGATCCGTACGCCTCCCGTTCCACTCACCTCGGCAATGTGCGCACCCGCAAGGGCGATATCCGCGCCAGTGCGTCAAAGTCCCTGTCGAGGTGGAAGACCTCGACGTCGTGCCGGAGAGCGCAGGCGGCGATCAGGCAGTCGACCGAGGAGCGCACCGTGAGACCGGCACGGCTAGCTCGGCGATAGAGATCCACACCCGTCAGGAAGACGTCCGAGGACAGGGGTGACTCGAGGATCGGCAGGGCAAGCATGGCAGCACGCGCCGTGCGGAACCCGGCCTCGTCCCTGAATCCCTGGAGAACCTCCTGGACGACCGGGAGACAGGTGAGGATCTCCCGGTCGACAGCGATCGACTCCAGTTCGACCCGGTGACGATCCCGGAAGAACTCGATCCAGATAGAGGTATCAACGAGGAGCACGGCGGTTCCTGCCGCGCGGTCTCTTCCGATTCTCCTGGTCCCCTCGCATCTCGGCGAGATCGCCGTCCCAGAGGCCGGTCCCGCCCAATTCGAAGATCCGACTCGCGCGCGCGCCCCTCGCGCACGGCACCCTCCGGAAGCCCCACGACCGCAAACATGGGCAGCCCCGGCGAGAGATTGACCTCGACGCGCACGAGGTAGCTCTCCACCCCACGCACCGCCGCGGACGCCACGCTGGCCAGCATGCCGGAGGATGCGCAAGGCCGCGGGGCGTGCGCATGGCAGAAGGAGAACGGTGCGACGAACGTCGGTAGTGCCGGCAGTCGTTGCCACCGCGCGCGCGGTCCAGGTAGGATGTGCCGTTTCCGTTGTCCCAGCGGGATCGACGCGGGCAGCGGGCGCCTCCCCGCAGACGAGGTCAGCATGAACGAGCTCCAGGAGATCGCCGCCCGGGTCCGGCCGCTCCGGACGATCTGGGTCGCCCTGATCATCGGGATGCTGGTCTACACGAGCGTCCTGCTCTTCCTGATCCGCAGGGGCGCGGTCGCACCCGTGCAGGCGCTCCGCACCGGCCCGGGCCTCTACTTCGCCATCCTGCTCCTCCTGGTCCTGGTCGGCGCGCAGTTCGTGCGCCGGCGGGTCGAGAAGACCCCATCCTTCGCCACCCGGAGCGAGGTGGCGTCGCGGTGGCAGACCGGATGGCTGGTCGGTCAGACGATTAAGGAGGGGGTGGGTCTGGGAGGAGGCGTGCTCGGGCTGCTCGTGGGATCGAGCGTGTGGATCATGGCGTTCGGCGTCGCCAGCGCTCTCTCGATGATCATGAGCCCGCCTTGGGAGAGCGAGCTGCACAAGCGGCTCCAGAACGCGCGTCCGGATCCTGAGTGAGCTGCGCGCCACCAGCCCACCTGCACTCGCCCGCTACGTCCGCTCCTCGCTCGCCACCTCACGCAGCGCGTCCCGCGCGGCGCGCACGTGCGCCCGCGTCGTGCGCAGGTTGCTGATCGCCATCCGGAGGGTGATCCGTCCACCCAGGCGGGTGTCCGAGAGAAACGCGCTCCCGCTCGAGGATGCGCCGGTTGGCGGTGTCCAGCGCCTCCGGCCCCACCACCGGCGGGCTCCAGCGGAACGCCACCGTCGAGAAAGGCTGCGGCGCGACCCGCGTCCAGCCGGGCTCGGCATCGATCTAGCCCGCGAGCTCCGCCGCGAGGGCGACGTGGTCGCGCAGCCGAGCGCGGATTCCCTCCGCGCCAAAGGCGCGCAGCACCAGCCAGAGCTTGAGTGCGCAGAAGAGCCGTCCGAGCGCGACCCCCTAGTCCATCAGGTTGGTCGCATCCGTCTCCCTTTCGGGGGTGCGGAGATATTCCGCCGTCAGGGAGAAGGCGCGCCGGAGGTCGTCCGGACGCTGGCAATACAGGTGCCCAATCCGGCGGAAGTCCTTGGGTGGAAGGTCGGAACCGCGCTCGGGGGCTCGGTCCGCGCTCGCCTCAGCGGGACCCGAGGGCACGCTCGACCTGCCGGAGCTCCTCGCGGATCATGTCCAACTGCTCCCGGACCGCGGCGACGTTCTCCTCGGTGAGCCCCTTGGACACGCCGGTACCCCTGATGAGCGCGAAGAAGAGCGCGTCGGTGTGCCCGACGCTCGCCTGCGTCACGCCGCGGTCCACGAAGCGGTTCACGCGCAACAGGTCGCGCAGCGAGATGCGCAGGGGCCCCGCCACCGGCGGCTCCGCGTACAGAAAACGGATGACCGCGTCGCGCAGGATCTGGAACTCCTCGATCACTTCGCCGGCGGCGAGCCCCCGCGTCGCCGCCATCGACCCGTACAGCTCGGCGGCCTGCACCCAGATCGGCTCCACCTGGTCCTTGAACGGGCCGAGCCCGTGCGGAAGCATGTGGAGGAAGAGATCGAAGAATTCGATCGTGAGCCGCTCGACGGTCGGCGACCATCCGCCGTTGCGGCTCTTCACGTCCGAGAGCCAACGGTCGCGGATCCGCTCGGCTCGCTCCTCGAGCCAGCGCGCCAGCTCGACCGGCTCGAGCTTCTTCTCGTTCGGGACATCTGAGATCGGATACACGCCAGAGCGACCTGCTCGGGGAACGAAGTACACCGTTCGAGCGCTCGGGGCTCCCAGGGGCACTGCGTGATGCCGACCGTCAAGATGCCTGACTTCCCCCGCGGTCGCCACCCCCCTCCGGCCAGGACCTCAGGTGCACGGTGACCGTGGTCCCCCGCCCCGGCGCGCTGTCGATCGTCACCAGTCCTCCCCACGACTCCACCAGCCGCCGCACGATCGCGAGACCCAGCTCGGTTCCGGTCGAGCGGGTCGAGAAATGCGGCTCGAAGACCCGCGGCAGTAGCTCGGCCGAGATCCCGCTGCTGTCGTCCTGCACCCGCATGACCATCCCGGCGCGGTTGCGCGGGACCTGCCGTTCCGGCAGCCGGAGCCGGACCACGCTGGTCGGGCGGGGGTACGACAGACTGCACGCGGGAGCACGGTGTTCCCGCCCCGCATCGTTCTCAACCACGACCCCGACGGACGATCCTCCTATGGTGCACGGGCCCCCGGCCCCCCTCCTCGTGCTCGCCCTGCTCGTGACCGCGAGCTCGGCGGCCGCGCAGAACGTGGTGGTGGACGAGGGCACCTTTCGCATTCTGAGGGACGGGCGCGCGATCGGGACCGAGACGTTCGCGATCCGGCGCGTCGGCCAGGGCACCGAAGCGCGCGTCATCGCGAACGCCGACATCGAGCTCGAGCTGGCGGATGGTACCGAGCGGATCAAGCCACTCCTGCAGGCTGGGTCAGACCTGAGCCTCTCCGCCTATCAGCTCGAGGTCTCGGGCCGGGAGCCGCTCGAGATCGCGGTCACCTCGAGCGACCGCCGCCTGCTGGCGCGCACGCGCTCCCCCGCCGGTGAGCAGGAGCGCGAGTTCCGCGCGACGCCCGGAGGGGTGCTGCTCGAGCAGGGCGTCGCACACCAGTACTGGTTCCTTTCGCAGCTCGAAGAGGGCACCGCGGTGACCGTGCTGGTGCCGCGCGCGGGCGCGCAGGACCGGATCGAGGTTCGCTCCGTGCGCCCGGAGACGGTCACCGTGGCGGGCGCGCAGGTGCTGGCCCGCCACGTTACCTTCGCGATCAATCGTGCCGTCCATGAAGTATGGTACGACGCGGACGGCCGGGTGCTCCGCGTGCTGGTTCCGGGGACCGCATTCGCGGCCGAGCGCACGAGCCGCTGAGCGCCGCGGGCCGCGCGGGTGATAGCTTGCACGGGCCGTTCGGCCTGCCTCGCGGGGTGGGCCGGCCGGCCCGTGGACGTTTCGCCCTGCACCCCGCTCCGGCGCGGGAAACCGCCTCGCCGGGGACATCCCGAGAACATCCCGGGGACATCGTAGAGCAGGACTCGCAGCAACACGCCGGAACAGATCCGAGCCTCGCAACGACGGGTCGCCGGTGTCCCGTTCGGGACACGTAGCCCGCTGGAGGGACCCACCGTGAACATGGTTCGTGTCGCGCTCGGCTGCGGTCGCGCGGGGATACTCGCGTGCACGCTCGCGCTGCTGGCGCCCACGCCCGCGCCCCTGGCCGGGCAGTCCGATACGCTGCGTCTCTCGCTCGACCGGGCGATGGAGCTCGCGCGCGCCGAGAATCCCGCCTATCTCGCCACCCGCAACGACCGCGAGATCGCCGACTGGGAGGTGCGCGAGGCGTACGGCCAGCTGTTCCCCTCCGCGTCGATCGGCAGCACCTTCTCCTGGCAGGCGGCGGGGGAGCAGCGCTTCGGCAGCCTCACGCTCGCGCAGGACCTGCCCGCGTATTACCTGTCGAGCTACGACATCGGGGTGAGCTACCAGCTGAACGGCACGACCCTGCTGGCCCCCTCCGCGGCCCGGGCCAGGCGCACGGCCACCGACGCGCAGATCCGCGCGGCCGAGATGAGCCTGGTCGCCGCGGTCACCCGCGCGTACCTCGAGGTGCTCCGGAGCGCGGAGGGGGAGCTGTTGGCCGCGCAGCAGCTCGAACGCGCGCGCTTCAACCTGCGTCTTGCACAGGCGCAGCAAGAGGTCGGCGCGGTCACCCCGCTCGACGTGCGCCAGGCCGAGGTCCAGGTGGGCCGGGCCGAGGTCGCGCTCCTCCAGGCGACTAACGCGCTCGATACCGCGCGTCTCCGGCTGCTCCAGCAGATCGGGCTCGATCCGGACCGCCCGGTCGCGCTCACCACCGCGTTCGAGCTCGAGGAGCTGACTTGGGACCGCGACGCCCTTCTCGCCACGGCGCTCGAACGCAATCCGCAGCTGCGCGCGCGCACCGCGATCCTCGACGCCAGCCGCGTGCAGGTGCAGCAGGCTCGCTCCGCGTATCTCCCGACCCTGTCCGCGCGGGCGGGCATCACCGGCTACACGCGGCAGGCCAGCAACACCGGCAGCCTCATCGCCCAGGCGCAGGCACGCGTCGCCGAGCAGGTGGAGCAGTGCGTGGTGTTGAACCAGCTCTACCGCCGGCTGGCGGATCCGCTCCCCACCCGCGACTGCACGATGCTCGCGTTCACCGACGCGCAGCGGAACCAGATCGTGGCCCAGAACGAAACTTTCCCCTTCGACTTCACCCGCCAGCCCGCGTCCGCCTCCATCTCCCTCAGCCTTCCCCTCTTCCAGGGCCTCTCGCGCGAGCGGCAGCTCGAGGCGGCGCGCGTGCAGCGCTCCGACGCGGAGCTTCAGGTGCGCGAGCAGCAGCTCGCGCTCACGGCCGACCTCACGATCGCGCTGCATGCGGTCGCCACCGCCTACCGGAGCGCGGAGATCGAGGCCCGCAACCGCGGGGTCGCCGCCGAGCAGTTACGCCTCGCGGGAGAGCGCTACCGGCTGGGCGCGATCAGCTTCGTGGACCTGGTGGACGCCGAGACCCTCAAGGCGGAGGCTGACCAGGCATACGTGAACGCCGTCTACGCCTATCACGACGCGGTTACCGCGCTGGAAACCGTGGTCGGCGCCGAGCTGAGGGAGTGAGCGGGGGCCGATGACGAGACGCCGGAAGCTTTGGACCCTGCTGATCGCAGTGGCGGCGGTCGCCACCGCCGCGGCCGTGGGGGTCGCGCGGACGCGCGACCGCGGACCGGAGGTCCGGATCGAGACGGTTCAGCGCCGGGACCTGGTCGCGGTCGTGACCGCCTCCGGGAACCTGCGCGCACGCCGGACCGTCGACCTGAGCTCGGACGTTTCGGCACGCGTGGCCCAGCTGCTCGTGCGCGAGGGCGAGGACGTGCGGGCTGGCCAGGTGCTGCTGCGTCTGGAACCGACCCAGTTCCAGGCGGCGGCCCAGCGCGCGCGCGCAGCGCTGAGCCAGGCGCAGGCACAGGCGGCACAGCAGGAAGCGACACTGCTCCGCACCGAGCGCGACCAGGAGCGTCTGAAAAACCTGAGCGAGCGCGACTCCATGCTGGTAAGTCCCCAGCAGCTCGAGGACGCGGCGACCACCGCGGAGGTGGCCCGCGCCTCCCTCGACGCGGCCCGCCACTACGTGGAGCAGGCGCGCGCATCCCTCGAGGAGGCCGAGGACCGCCTCGCCAAGACCGTCCTACGAGCACCCATCGACGGCAAGGTGACGCGCCTCCAGGTGGAGGAGGGGGAGACGGTGATCATCGGGACCATGAACAACCCGGGAAGCCTAATCCTCACGATCTCGGATCTGGGCATCGTGGAGGTGGTGGTCCAGGTGGACGAGACCGACGTGCCCCAATTGGCGCTCGGGGACAGTGCGCGCGTCGCGATCGACGCGTTTCCTGGCGACGTGTTCACCGGCCGCGTGACCGAAATCGGCAACAGCGCGATCCGCCCGCCCGTAGCTCAGACCCGGAGCGGTCCCGCACAGCAGGCGGCAATCGACTTCGAGGTCGTGATCACCCTGGACGAGCCGCCCGTGGTGCTGCGGCCGGACCTCTCCGCCACCGCCTACATCGTCACCGACACGCGCCGGCACGCGCTCGCGCTCCCCATCATCGCCCTCACCGTCCGCCCCGCCTCTGACACGCTTCCGGGGAGCCGCGAGCGGCGCCGCCCGCGCGGAGGGTTCGACCTCTTCGGGGGCGGCACGTCCATCGAGCCTGGAGCCGTCCGCGCGCGCGCGGACGAGATCGAGGGAGCATTCCGGGTGAGCGGGGAAATCGCGACCTTCGTCCCCGTGCGGGTCGGGATCGCGGGGGACGAGCACTTCGAGGTGCTCTCCGGGGTGGCCGAGGGCGACACCGTGGTGGCGGGTCCGTACACGGCGATCCGCGAGCTGACCAGCGGCGAACGGGTGCGCCGCCTCACTCCCACGGCCGACTGACGGGAGCGGCGCGTGCAGCTCTGGGAGGGGGTCACGCTGGCGATGACCCAGCTGCGCGCGCAGAAGCTCAAGAGCTTCTTCGCGCTCCTCGGGGTGATGATCGGCGTGATGTTCCTGCTGGTCGTGGTGAGCGTGGTCGAGGGGATGGACCGCTACATCCGTGAGGACTTCTCTTCCCAAATCTTCGGCATCAACACGGTGCGGCTGCGCCGCTCTCCCGAGATCAGCTTCAGCTCCGACCCAGAGTACTGGCGCACTCAGCGCCGGCGCCCGCGGATCACGTACGACGACGCCGAGGCCGTGCGGAGGCGCCTGTCGGTTCCGGCACGCATCGGCGTGGAGAGCGGCAGTTCGGACCCGGTGGTCGGAGACAACGGCCGCACGGTGACCAACGTGCGGGTGATGGGCGTCTCCCCGGAGATCTTCCAGATTCGCAACTGGGCGATCGAGCGCGGCCGCGCCTTTACGCCACAGGAGGCCGACCGCGGCACGCCCGTAATCGTGCTCGGGTGGGGCACGGCCGACCAGCTGTTCGGGGGAAGCAACCCCCTCGAGCGCACGGTTCGAATCCGCGGCTTTCCGTACCGTGTGATCGGCGTGATGGAGCCGCTCGGATCCTTCTTCGGCGAGTCGCTCGACAATCTCGTGGTGGCGCCCGCTCGCTCGGCCGTGCAGGCTTTCCTCAACCCGCGCGGGGTGGTAGACCAGGTGGTCGTCCAGACGCTCGATCCTTCCACCCTCCGGGAGACGCAGGCGGAGATCGAGGGGATCATGCGGGCGCGCCGCGGTCTCCGTCCGACCGAAGAGAACGACTTCGCGCTGGAGACCACCGAGGAAACCCTCTCCTTCTGGGACCGCATCTCGACCGTGCTCTTCATCGCGCTTCCCGGGCTGGTCGCGATCGCGCTCGTAACCGGCGGGATCGTGATCATGAACATCATGCTGGTCTCGGTGATGGAGCGAACCCGCGAGATCGGCGTGCGCAAGGCGCTGGGCGCCCGGCGCCAGGACATCCTCACACAGGTGCTGATCGAGTCCGCGAGCCTGTCCGGCATGGGCGCCCTGATCGGGATCGCGCTCGGCATCGCGCTCACCGTGATCTTGAGCGCCACCACGCCACTCCCAGCCAGCGTCGCGCCCCGCTGGATCACGCTCGCGATGTTGCTCGGCGTGGGCGTCGGGATCGCGGCCGGCGTGTACCCCGCCGCACGCGCCGCACGCCTCGACCCGGTCGAGGCGCTGAGGTACGAGTGAAGCACCTGGGCGCGGGATGCCGATGAGCACCGGTAGGGCAGCCAGAGCTCGGGACCGGGCGGCGCGTGCCAGCTGGATCCGGCTCGGCGAGGCCTTCCGGATCGCGTCCGAGACGATCCTCGCCAACCCGATCCGCTCGGGGCTCACCATCCTGGGCGTCTCCGTCGGGGTCGCGGTGGTCGTGCTGCTGGCCGCGTTCGTCTCCGGCCTGCGCGCCACCATCACCGATTCCTTCGAGGCCTCCGGGCCGCGCAACATCGTGATCACCCGCTTCGACTTCACCGCCGTGCGGGTGGAGAACGGCCCCGGCCCTCCCTGGTGGACGCGCCCTGAGATCCTGCCCGCAGAGGCCGACCGGATCGCTCGGCTCGCCTCGGTCGACGAGGCGCTCTACAACGTGCCCCTTACGGTCACCGTCGACTTCGACAGCCGGCGCGTGGCCAGCGTGCAGAGCCAGGGCTACGCGGCGGGGTGGCCGGCGTACGCACAGGGGGACTTCGTCGCGGGCCGCGACTTCACCCCCGGCGAGGTGCGGCAGAGCCGGGCGGTCGCGGTGATCTCGCAGGCGCTGGCGCAGGAGCTGTTCGGGTTCCGTGATCCGGTCGGGCAGCGGATCGGGCTCGCGAACACCTCCGGCACCGCCCGGCGCGAGTTCACGGTGCTCGGCGTGTTCGAGCCCGCACCCAACATCTTCACGGCCGTGATCAAGCACTGGGTCGTGGTGCCGTACACCACTGCGCTCAAGCATCTGAGCGCTGCCGAGCGGGATGGCCAGATCCTGGTCGTCCCCGCGGACTCGGTATCCCAGGCGCGCGTGCGGGACGATCTCACGACCGCGCTCCGCCAGATGCGGGGACTCCGGCCGGGCGCGGACAACGACTTCTCCCTGATCGAGTCCGCGCAGGTGCTCGCCCTCATCGACCGCTTCGCAGCCGTTGTCGTGCTCGCCATGCTCGCGCTCACCTCCGCGGCCCTGATGGTGGGCGGCGTGGGCGTGATCGGGATCATGCTGATCTCGGTGAGCGAGCGCACCCACGAGATCGGGATCCGGAAGGCCGTGGGCGCCACCCGCCGTGAGATCCTATGGCAGTTCCTGGTCGAGGCCGGGTTGCTCACGGTGCTCGGCGCCGCGCTCGGGCTGCTGGCCGGCGGCGGCGGCGCCAACCTGGTGGAGGCGCTCACCCCGCTGCCCGCGGAGGTACCCGGGTGGGCGATCGGGAGCGCGCTGATCATGGCGGCACTCACCGGCATGCTCTTCGGGCTCCTCCCCGCGGTGCGGGCCGCGCGGCTCGATCCCGTCGCCGCCCTTCGCTTCGAGTGAGGCCACGATGACCGAGCCCCTCGACGTGCTCGCGGTCATGGCGCATCCGGACGACGCCGAGCTGCTGTGCGGAGGCGCGCTCGCCGCCAGCGCGGACCGCGGTGAGCGGGTCGGCATCCTGTCGCTCACCGACGGAGGGAAGGGCACACACGGGTCGGCCGTGGAGCGCGCGGGCGAGGCCGAGCGCGCGGCCGAGGTGCTGGGCGTCTGCGTGCGCGCCAGCGCCGGTCTCCCTGACGCGGCACTGCTCCACACGCCCGAGCACCGGAGGGTGGTGATCGAGCAGATCCGGGCGCTTCGGCCCCCAGTCGTGGTGACGCACTGGACGTCGGGGCGGCATCCGGACCACCGCATCACTGCGGAGCTGGTGACTGACGCGTGCTTCCTGGCCGGACTCCGGCGCTATCCGGCCGACGGCGAGCCGTACCGGCCCTTCAAGGTGGTGTATGCGACCGCGTTCCGGGAGGATGCCGATCCGCCCACCTTCGTGATCGACGTGACCGCGCAGATGGAACGCAAGCTCGCGGCGATCGCCGCCTACGGCACACAGTTCGCCGGCAAGAGCGGGATGGGGGAGGTGTTTCCCGGCGGCGACCGTCCCATGCTCGAGCAGGTGCGGGCCGCGTGCGCGCGCTGGGGCTCGCTCGTGCGGGTCCCTTACGGGGAGCCCTTCCGCACCCGCGAGACCATCCTCCAGGATTCTCTGGGATCGCTCCGGGTCTCGACCTTCTAGCCCTCTAGCCGCCCGCGCCCACCGCGCCCGTCTCGGCGCCCTCGCAATGCACGTCCACCACCAGCCGGCGCCAGGAAGGGGTATCCGCACCGTGCACGGCGAGCGCCACCGCGGACGCCGCTCCCCCCCGCCGCAGCCAGGGCCAGAGCCAGGTCGAGATATCACGCGGCAGGTGACCGACGGGGTCGCCCGACTCGAGGTGGACCCAGACCTCCGGATCGGTCTGGCCCGGGGGGTCGGGGACGAGCATCATCCGGTCCCCCGCGTGCAGCCCCTCGAGATGACGATCCCGGCCCGCGAACACCGTCCCCAGCACGGTGGCGCGGAACTGGTTCGGGCAGCCGTTGGGAAAGGGCGGAGCGGCGTAGTCCATCGAGCCTCCCGAAGTCGATGGGTTCAGGAGAGGGTGTAACATCGGTAACTTAGTCCGTGCGACAGCCGATGTCGAAGGTCGATATCGAACGCCGATTCCTTGGTCAGTGGAGGAACATGGAGGCACGCGAGCGGATCCTGGTGGCGATGTCCGGAGGGGTGGACTCCTCCATCGCGGCCGCCCTGCTGGTGGAGGCGGGCCATGACGTGGTCGGCGCCACCATGCGCACCTTCTGCTACGCCGGGAGCGGCTCCCACGGCCGGACCTGCTGCGGGCTCGACGGCATTCTGGACGCACGCGCGGTCGCACGCCGCCTCGGGATCCAGCACCACGTCTTCGACGTGGCGGAGGCGTTCACGCGGGACGTGATCGACGACTTCGTCGCCGAGTACGCACGGGGACGCACTCCAAATCCCTGCGTGCGCTGCAACTCGTTCACGAAGTTCCGCGACCTCCTGGCGCGCGCGGCCGCCCTCGGGTGCACCGCGATCGCGTCCGGCCACTACGCGCGCGTCGAGCGGACGCCGGCGGGCACCTCGCTCCTGCGCGGGGTCGACCGCGCCAAGGACCAGGCGTACTTCCTGTGGGGGCTTCCCCCCGCACTGCTCGACCGCCTTCACCTGCCGCTGGGAGGGCTCACCAAGCCGGAGGTGCGGGCGCGGGCCCGCGCACTCGGCCTGGAGACCGCCGACAAGCCGGAGTCGCAGGAGATCTGCTTCGTACCCACGGGGGACTACCGCGACTTGCTCCGTCAGCGGCTGCCCGCACGCCATGCCGCGGTCCAGCCGGGACCGCTCGTCACCGTGGGCGGCGAGGTGCTGGGCGAGCACGCGGGCTACGCGGGCTTCACGGTCGGCCAGCGCAAAGGGCTGGGCGGCGGCTTCGACGGCCCGCGTTTCGTAGTGGCGATCCGACCGGAGACGCGTACGGTCGTGATCGGTCCGCGCGAGGCGCTCCTGGCCGACGCGGTCGAGGTGGAGGAGCCGCACTGGCTGGCTCCGGCGCCACCGCAGGGCGACGCTGTCGCGGTCCAGCTCCGGCACCGCGCCCGCGAGGTCGCCGCACGGGTAGAGCATACAGGCAAGGGGCGGCTCGTGCTGGCGCTCGAGAGCCCACAGGCCACGGTCACGCCGGGACAGAGTGCGGTGGTGTTCGACGGCGACCGCGTGCTGGGAGGCGGCCGGATCGCGCGGAGCGGCAGCGGGCCGCGAGCGGCCGCGGCCTGCTGAGCACCTACTTCAGCGGCTCGGCGCCGGCGAGCATCTCCAGCACCTCGCTCCTCGTCGCGGTCGCCACCTTCGCCTTGGCGTCCGACTTGTCTCCGGGAACCAGGTACGCGCACGGGCGCTCGTTTGGGTCGGAGGTGCAGTAGAAGACCACGCAGGAATGGTCGGAGTAGCCGTACGGCCCGGTGCTCGCGAATACCTCCCAATTCTTCAGTTGACCGTCCAGTACGATCTTCGGCATGCGCGCTCGCTAGTGCTTGAGGCCGGAAAGCGCTGCAAACTCCTCGAGCGCCTTGTGCTCCTGGTCCGACAGCTTCTCGGGGATCTCCACCTTCACCTCGACGTACTGATCCCCCACGCGCCCTCCCCTTTCGACCCCCTGGCCGCGGATCCGGAAGCGCGTGCCCGTCTGCGTGCCCGGAGGAATCGTGAGTACCACACGCTTCCCGCTCACGGTGCGCACCCGGATCTTGGAGCCGAGCGTGGCCTGCACGACGTTGATCGAAACGGTCACGTGTACGTCGAGCCCGTCGCGCCGGAAGAAATGGTGCGGCTTGACCTTGAAGGTGAGGATGAGGTCACCGGCAGCGCCGCCGCCGCGCCCACGCTCCCCCTGCCCCGGAATGCGTACCTTCGATCCGGTCTCGACTCCCTGGGGCACGGTGACCTGGAGCTTGCGCGTCTGACGGACCGTGCCGGATCCGCCGCACGCGGGACAGAGCTGGTCCGGCACCTCACCGCGCCCGAGACACGCCGGGCAGGGGCGCTTAACCTGGAATCCGCCCTGGCCGAACGCGATCGCGCCGCTGCCGCCACACTCGGGGCAGCGGTGGGTCTTCGAGCCCTGCGCGGTGCCGCTCGCCGCGCAGGTCGCGCACTCCTCCGTGATCGGCAGATCGATGGTGATCTTGCCGCCCACAACCGCAGTCTCGAAGGAGATCTCGACCACGTGCTCGACGTCTGGGCCGCGCTGCGGGCCAAACGGCCGTCCGCCGGCGCCCGCGTGCCGCCCGCGGTCGAAGATCGAGCTGAACAGGTCGCCCAGCCCGCCGAAGTCGCCCAGGTCCTCGAACGAGAATCCGCCCGCCCCGGCGCCCGCCGCCCCCGCGTCGCGGTAGGTCGGCCCCGGCCCGCCCCGACCGAAGCCAAACGCACCCAGGCGCCGCATCTGGTCGTACTGCTTGCGCTTCTCGGGGTCGGACAGGACCGCGTAGGCCTCGCCGACTTCCTTGAAGCGCTCGGCGGCCTGCGGGTTGTCCGGGTTCGCGTCCGGGTGGTGCTGCTTGGCGAGCTTGCGGTAGGCCTTCTTGATCTCCTCCGGAGCCGCCTTCTCACCTATCCCGAGGACCTCATAGAAGTCCTTCATGCCGGTGGCCATTCAAGCTACTCGTGCTTCCGCACGCTCACCCGGGCCGGTCGCACGAGTTGGCTCCGGAACCGGTATCCCTTCTGGAAGAGCTGGTGCACGGTATCGTCCTCGTCGGCCGCCTCCGCCGGCACCCGCATCACGGCCTCCATGGTCTCCGGATCGAACGCGTCCCCCGGCGCGGGCTCCACCACCTCCACCCCCGCATCCTCCAGTGCGCGGCCGAACTTGCGCTCCACTAGATCCACCCCCTTGACCACGGCCTGGACGGAGACAGCCTCGTCAGAGGGGTCGAGCGCCGAGACGCGCTGGAGGTCGTCGAGCACCTCCAGGAAACGGCGCAGAAAATCCGCCTGCGCGCGCCCCCACGCCTCGCCCATCTCGGTCTCGGCCCGGCGGCGGTAGTTGCTGAACTCGGCCGCGAGCCGCAGGTGCCGGTCGTTGAGCGCCCCGAACTCGGCCTGCAGGTGATCGAGCTGGCCGATCACGTCCACTTCGGCGGCGGCTTCTTGCTCCAGCTCCGGCGAGCCGGACGCGGGTTCGCCCCCCCCGGGAGCGGCCTCCTCCTCCTGCTCGCGCTCGGTCGCGAGCGGCGCGTCCTCCGCAGTGCGCTTTCCCTTCTTCATCCGTGCGTCCCTATCTCGGTCCTGAATTTAGGTTTGTACGCTGGGATACCCCGTCCCTTCCCCTACGGGTTCGGCCCGGCTCGGGCGTCGAGCCAGTCGGCCAAGGCGGTCAGCGCCTCCTCCCGATCCAGGTCGCTGTGCAGCTCATGGCGCCCTCCCTCGCGCACGCGGACGTCCACCCAGCTCCCGAGTTTCCGGGCCCACTCTAGCGTGGCCTGCGCGTCCACCAGTGCGTCCGAGCCCGGGACCAGGAGCAGGACGGGGACCTCGGCGGGGAGAGAGGCCGCCCGCGCGGCGTCCTGGGCCGCGGTTGCTTCCGCGTGGAAGCGGGCCGAGATCCGATGGTGGATGAGCGGATCCTCCAGGTACGCGGCCACGCGCTCGCGATCGCGGGTCAAGTACTCCGGCACGTTCGCGCCGCTCGGGATTGCGAGGGCCGGCGCGACGCGGAGGAGCACGCGCGCAATGAGCCGCTTCCCGGCGGGAACCCGGACCCTGGTCGCGAGCCACGGCGCCGAGAGCACGACTCCGGCGGGGCGATGCGGCCGGGTCTGGAGCCAACGCATCACGGTGAGACCGCCGAAGGAGTGGCCGTAGAGAAAGCGCCGGCCCCGGAGCGAGCGCTCCGCCTCCATCCAGAGCGCGTCCAGATCGGCCAGAAACAGGTCGAAGCGATCCGCGTGCCCGCGCGGCCCCTCCGATGCGCCGTGTCCCCGCGCGTCGTAGGCCAGCACGGAATAGCCCCGCGCGCCCAGCACCCGCACAACGTCCGGGAAGCGCCCGGCGTGATCGCCGAAGCCGTGCACGAGCAGCACGCCTCCGCGCGCCTCCGCCACGTCCCACCGGTACCAGCGCAGCGCGGTCCGCTGGGCGCCCGCGAGCCGCCCCGTGGCACGGGCGATCATGCACCGAGGAGCGCGCGATACAGCAAGTGCAGGGCGGCCTGGGCCGCGCGCTCGCGCACCGCCACGCGGTCGCCGGGGAAGAGACGGCGCTCCGAGGTGACCGCCTTGCCGAGCGCGACCGCGTAGCAGACCGTGCCGACCGGCTTCTCGGGCGTGCCCCCGTCCGGCCCGGCGATCCCTGTGATCCCCACGCCGGCGTCCGCGCCGAAGCTCCGAGCGGCACCCACCGCCAGCGCGCGTGCCACCTCTTCGGAGACCGCGCCCACCCGCTCGATCAAGGCCGGCGGCACGGCAACCAGCGCGGTCTTGGCCGCGTTCGCGTACGCGATCACGCCCCCCAGGAACCAGCGCGAGGAGCCGGGAAGATCGGTCATGCGCTTGGCGAGGAGCCCGCCCGTGCAGCTCTCCCCGACCGCAACCGTGCGGCGTCCGTCCACGAGCAGCTCCGCCACGGCGGCGACCAGGTCGTCGCCCCGGAAGCGGTAGCGCTCGAGCTCGCCGAGCGCGTCCTCCATCCGGTCGAGCCAGACGCGTGCGTCCGCGGGATCGACGTCGCCCGGCACCGTGAAGCGGAGGTCGACACCCCGGAGCGAGGGCAGATATGCGAGCCGCACCGGCCCGCGGTCGGCGGGCAGCAGCGCCTCGATGCGCTCGGCCAGCCGCGACTCCGCGATCCCGGTGGTGCAAACGAAGCGGTGGTGCGGTGGACGCAGCCGTCCGGCGAAGAGCTCGCGCACCAACTCGACGACCGGCCCGGCGAGCATCCCCTCGAGCTCGCGTGGGACGCCGGGCAAGAGCACCACCCAGCGGCCCTCCCGCTCGAGCGCCAAACCGGGCGCCGTGCCGAGCTGGTTCGGCAGCACGCGGGCACCGACGGGGACCATCGCCTGCGCGAGGTTGCGCTCGGGAAAGTCCCGGAAACCGAGCGCGTGGAAGCGCGCGCGGAGCGCCTCCGCGGTGCCGGGATCGAGCCGGAGCGCCGCGCCGAGCAACTCCGCCACAGCGGCGCGGGTCAGGTCGTCGGGGGTCGGGCCGAGCCCGCCGCTGACCAGGACCAGCTCGCCATCGGCCAGGGCGCGCGCGACCGCGCCCTGAATCGCTCCCGCGTCGTCGCCCACCACCTCGCGCCGCAGCACGGGCGCACCCAGCTCGTCCAGGGCGCGCCCGATCAGGGCGGCGTTGGTGTCAATGGTGTCGCCGAGGAGCACCTCGTCCCCGATGGTGACGACGGCGCTCTTGGGCGCCGGGGGCGCGGTTGCCATGCCGAGCTCAGTCCCGCACGCCGACCAGCGAGCGATAGCTCCAGAGGTAGTCGATCATCGAATAGACCGTCAGCACCAGCGCGATCAGGAGCGTGGCCGCGATGAAGCCGCCGTGGATCGATGCCCACACGGTCCAGGCGCCGTGCACGGTCCACCCGCGCGCCTCGGCCGTGGCCAGGAGCGGATACCAGAAGAGCAGCGCACCGATGAACAGACTCTGGAAGAGTGCCTTGTTCTTCCCGGACTTACCCGCTGCGATCACGACCCCGCGCCGCTGCGCCCACTGCCGGAAGAGGGTGATGAACAGTTCGCGCCCGAAGATGATCAGCAGCACCCAGAGCGGGAGCTCCCCCCAGAACGGAACGTCGTTCAGCTCGCCGGGGCGCCGCGAGACGATGTATAAGGGGACGAGCGTCGCGACCACGAGGAGCTTGTCGGCGAGCGGATCGAGCAGCTTGCCCATGTCGGTGATCCAGCCATGCTTGCGCGCGAGATAGCCGTCCCACACGTCCGACAGAGCGGCGGCCAAGAACAGGATGAAGGCGCCGAAGCGCACGCCGGCGCCAGAGGCCAGCGCGAGCATAAAGAGCACCGGACAGACTGCGATCCGGGCGAGTGTGATGAGGTTGGGGAGGGTGAGCCGACTCCCGTTCGACACGGGTCAGCTCAGATTCTTGACGACCAACTTGCTCACGGCCTTGAGCGTCTCGAAGACGCCCTTGCCTTCGATCGCGACGGCCTCGAAATCGGGCACTCCCACAGGATTGCTCTGGGAGCGGATCTCTTCGACCGACATCGCGGTCGGCATATCGCGCTTGTTGTACTGGATCGCGAACGGAATCTTCGTCAGATCGTACCCGTACGACTCGATGTTCTCGTACAGGTTGTGCATCGCCTCGATGTTCGCTTCGGCCCGCTCGCGCTGCGAGTCGGTCACGAACATGAGCCCATCCACGCCCTTCAGGATGAGCTTGCGGCTGGCGTAGTTGATCATCGTCATGATGCACTACGCTCCTTCTCGGGCGCCCGCCCCCCGGAGGGGCCGACCCTCGACGGCTCCTCCGCTCGGAACACGCCTGACCTCATTTCGGATGGATCGACGGGATTTGCCCCCGACCTCGGCACAAACGGCCCCTAAACTCTACCGCGGTCCCCCGGGAAGCAAGGAGCCCCCCTCGAGACGCCAAGAATCGGGGGGACCATAACTTAGCGGACCGGAAGCGACGTCTCAGGCCCGCTCCAACTCACGCATGCGCACCTCGTCCTCCATCCGGCGCACGATCGCCATCGCTGGACTGCGCAGCAGCGGACGTGGCTCCCAGGCGAGGAAGTCGCGCAACAGAGTGATGTTGTCCACCGAGGTCTGCTCGCCGGCCATGTAGCCCAGGGCCGCAAGGCGCCTCAGGGAGTGGGGGCTGAAGAGGTCCCGCCGGTGCCGGGACATCTGGTCACGGACCAGGAAGGCGGCGACCGCGCCCGCCGCGGCCAGCGCGAGCGCGGTGAGCCCGGCGGTCTTGAGAGTCCGACCCAAACGCTCGTTCACATCTCCCTCCGGCCTGACAGGGCCTCGGCCAGGGTCGAGCCGTTCACGTACTCCAGGTCGCTGCCGACGGGAATGCCCCGGGCGAGCCGGGTCACGCGCGGTCCGAGCGGCCGCAGGGCTGCCTCCAGATACACCGCGGTCGCCTCGCCCTCGACGCTCGCGTTAGTCGCGACGATCACCTCGCGCACCACGCCGTCCGCGGCCCGGATCCGCTCCAGCAGTGTGGCGACGTTGAGCTCCTCGGGGCCGATCCCGTCCAGCGGGGAGAGTCGCCCGCCCAAAACATGGTAGAACCCCCGAAAGCTGGCGGTGCGCTCGATCGCTCCGACTTCATACGCCTCCTCTACCACGCAGATGACCGCTGGATCCCGCCGCGCGTTGGTACAGACCGCACAGAGCTCGTGCTCGGTGAAGTTGCCGCAGCGCGCACAGGAGTGGATGCGGTCCGCGACATCTCGGATGGAGCGGGCCAGACGGCGCGCCTCGTCCGGGGAGCCCTTCATGAGATGATAGACGAGCCGGAGCGCGGTCTTGGGCCCGATGCCGGGGAGGCGCGAGAGATCCCCCGCCAGCTGATCGATCAGCGACATCCGGAGGCGGTGGGGTCGATCAGAAGAGCCCCGGCATCTGCATCGGTAGGCCCCCGGCCGCCTTCTTCATCTCCTCCTCATAGGCCTTGCGTGCCTTCTCCTGCGCCTGAGACACGGCGGCCACGACCAGGTCCTCGAGCATCTCGACGTCGTTCTTATCCACGCAGTCCGGATCGAGCCGGATCTCCTTCAGCTCGCCCTTTCCATCGACGGTCACGCTGACCATCCCACCGCCGGAGGACGCCGTGATCTTCTGACTGCCGAGCGATTCCTGGAGCTTCGTGATACGGACCTGCAGCTGCTGGCCCATTTGCATCAGTTGCTGGAGGTTGTTCATTGATCCTCGGAGGTGAGAGCCGGGGTCGTGAGCCACCCCGGGCGGGGGCGACCCGGAAAGCCGGCGCCGTTAGTCCAGCAACTCCAGGTCGAGTTCTTCTACCGCCCGCTCCAGAGCGGGTTCCTTGGCGAGCAGCTCGTGCAAGCGGCCCCTGCGCACGCTCTCCAAGGTGATGCGCGCATCCGCTGCCTCCGCCGCATCGAGCACGATGCGCGGCGAGCGCCCGAGCTGGTCTGCCAGACCCGAGGTAAGGCGGCCGAGCTGCGCGGGCTCCCGGAGCCGGTCGAGTCCGGGCCCGACCGGCAGCCGCACCCGCACCTCTCCCTCGGGACCCTCGCTGACGGTGGCGGCACGGAGGAACGGAGCCATGCCGGCGGGCGCGCCGCCGACATCCAGCATGCGGGCCCACGCGGTCGCCGCGTCGACCGGCTCTCCGGGAGAGCCCGCCGACGTCGGAGAGGTGGCAGTCCGCGCTCCCGCGGGCGGAGCCAGGGGGGCACCCGCCGGTCCGGAGCCGCCACGTCGCTCGCCACTGTCCCCACCGATGTCCCCGCCGACGGCCCGCAGCAGCTCCTCCAGCTCCACGGTTCGGTCCAGGTAGCTGAAGCGCAGCAGCAGCATCTCGACCAGCAGCCGCGGATTGCCGCTCCGCCGGAGGCTCCCGTCCACCTCGAGATCGGAGGCGAGGGTGAGCATGCGCGCCAGATCCCCGGGCTCGAAGCGCTCTGCCCGGTGGCGGAACGGCTCGCGCAGCTCATCGTTGAGCTCCTGCCACTCGCCACCGCCCAGCCGCAGCCGCAGGAGCGCGCGCAGCACGTCCACCAGGCCGTGGTAGAACTCGACCAGATCGTAGCCGTCGTCGAGCAACCGCTCGACGAACGCGAAGACCTCGCCGTGGCGGGCCTCCGCAAGCAGGTCGAGCAGCTCGAGGTAGCGCTCGTCCTCGACCAGTCCCAGCACGCGGCGCACCGCCTCCGCATCGATCTCACCCCCGGTGAGCGCCAGCACCTGGTCGAGCATCGAGAGCCCGTCGCGCATGCCCCCGTCGGCCTTGCGCGCGATCAGGCGCAGCGCGTCGTCGGAGGCACCGATCCCCTCGCTCTCGAGCACCGTGTGCAGCTGGCGCATGATGTCCACGACCCCGATGCGGCGGAAGTCGAAGCGCTGGCAACGCGACAGGATGGGCGCGGCGGACTGCTGAATCTTGAGCGGCTCGGTGGTCGCGAAGACGAAGATCACGCGCGGGGGTGGCTCCTCGAGGATCTTGAGGAGCGCATTCCACGCCTCGCGAGTGAGCATGTGCGCCTCGTCGACGATGTAGACCTTGTAACGGTCCACCTCGGACGGGGCGTACATGGCCCGCTCGCGCAGGTCGCGCGCGTCGTCCACCCCGCGATTGGACGCCGCGTCGATCTCCACGACGTCGAGGGCCGTGTGCCCTCCCCAGATCCGCTCGCAGCTCTGGCAGACTCCGCAGGGCTCGCCCTCCGGAGAGCGGTGCGGGCAATTGAGCGCCATCGCCAGGACGCGGGCGAGCGTCGTCTTTCCCACTCCGCGGGGGCCGCAGAAGAGATAGGCGTGCCCCACACGCCTCCCCGCGACCGCGCGGCGGAGCGTCTCGGACACGTGCTCCTGGGTCGCGACCTCGGAGAAGCGCCGCGGCCGATACCTTCGGGCGAGGGCCTGGTGCGCCAAGGGGTGCGTATGAGTTCAGAGGGGTCAAGACTCGAGGCCGCCGAACGCCGCGTGCGGCGCCCTGCGGCCTCGAAGGGGGTGCCCCAGGCTACCCACAGCGACGATCACCGCACTTACCGCTGCTACCTGCGGGGTCCTGACGGGATTCGTAGGCTCTCGTCCTGCGGACCTGGGACACTCCCAAAGCTACCCGAGGGTGGAGGGGGGGTCAACGGCGGCTCTGGTCTTCCTCGCGCGGCCCCCCGCACCCTGCGCGCACCCACTCCGCGCGCCCATCGTCGGAGCGTGGACACGCACCGCCTCGGCCGCTGCTTCGAGGAGGCCGCCGCGCGCTGGCTCGAGGCGCGCGGCTGAACCGTGCTGGGGCGCAACGTGCGCTTCCACCGCAAGAAGGTGGACCTGATCGTTCAGCGCGGCCGGGTGGTCGCCTTCGTGGAGGTGAAGGGCCGCCGAGGCCGCGGCTACGGAGCTCCCGCCGAGGCGGTCACCTGGCGGAAGCGGCGGGAGATCGAGGGGGTGGCGCGCTGGTGGATCGAGCGCCACGGCCGGGCAAGTCTCGACTACCGCTTCGACGTGATGGCGGTGGAACCGGATGGCCGGGGGGGACTCACGATCGAGCACCTCGAGGACTGCTGGCGCCCCTGAGGGCGCCGTCCGCCCGCGGCCGGTCCGTGCGCGCTCGACCTTGCGAGCTCATCCTTCGATCAGCCGCGCGCGCCCGTCCTCCACCTCGACCGCGGTGCCGTCGTTGGCGACGAAGAGCGTCCCCTCGTAGCCCGCCCGCCGGATCAGCTCCGGGAGCTGGTGCGGCCGAAGTGGGGGATAGAAGTGCGTGACGAGCAGCAGTTCGGGGGCCGCCGCGCGCGCCAGCTCGGCCAGCGATCGGGGGCTCAGGTGCGTGTCCAGCGCGACCGGATCGGCGAGGCTGCACTCCGCGATCAGGACGTTCACTCCCGTGAGGAATGCGCCCAGCGCTGCGCTCGGACCCGTATCACCCGTGTACCCAACCGCGCCGGAGGGCGTTTCCACGCGCACGGCGAGCGAGACGTCCGTGTGAGGGGTGCCGTGCGTGCGCAGGATGAACCGCCCGCCCGCGTCCGCATACTGGTCCCCACCTGCCAGCTCGATCACATCGACGGGAAAGCCCGGATCGGTGACGTAGCCGCCGTGCGCGCGGCCGAGCGCCTCCAGGTGCTCCCGGAGCCCGCGTGGGCCGAGCAGGACGAGCGGCTCCTCGCGCTGAGGGCGCACGCCGTGCTCGAGCGCGAACAGGATGGGCGCGAGATCGCCCACGTGGTCGGTATGGAAGTGCGTGACCAGCAGATGGGAGAGCCCGCGCCACCAGAGACGCTCGCGCGCCATCCTGTGCAGCGCCCCCGAACCGCAGTCCAGAAGGAGGCGCACGTCCCCGAACTCGAGGAAGTGCGCGGGCGACTGATGCAGGGGATCGGGCAGGAGGGTACCGGAACCGAGGATGGTGAGGCGCATTTTGATCAAGAGCGTCTCAGCGCCCTAAGCAGCCGTGCCGCGCGCCTTCTCCAACGCATCTTCAAGCCGCACCCCGACGATCTTGCTCACCCCCGGCTCCTCCATGGTCACCCCATAGATCCAATCCGCCGCCTCGATCGTACGGGGGTTGTGGGTGATCACCACGAACTGGGTGTCCTTCTTGAACTCGTTCAGGAGTCGGACGAAGCGACTGATGTTGTTCTCGTCCAAGGGGGCGTCCACCTCGTCGAGCACGCAGAACGGGCTCGGCTTGACCAGGTAGATCGCGAACAGCAGCGAGAGCGCGGTGAGCGCCCGCTCGCCCCCCGAGAGCAGATCGATGCGTTGGGTCTTCTTGCCGCGCGGCGACGCGTGGATCTCGACCGGCGCCTCGAGCGGATCCTCCCCCTCGGCGAGCCAGATGTCGGCCTCGCCCCCCTCGAACAGCCGATCGTGCACGGTCCGGAAGTTCGCCCGGATCTGCTCGAAGGTCGTGGTGAACAGCTCCGTGGCAGTCAGGTTGATGTGCCGGATCGCCGAGCGCAGGTCGTCGCGCGCGGCCACCAGGTCGCCGCGCTGCTCGGAGAGGAACGCGAGGCGCCTGCTCTCCTCCTCGTGCTCTTCGACAGCGAGCATGTTGACGGGCCCAATCCGCTCGATTGCGACGACCAGCCCGCGCAGCTCTTCCTGGAGCGCGTCCGCGTCGCCCTCCACCGGCTGCGCCTCTTCCATCAGCCGCTCCAGCGAGCACCCCCACTCCCCCTCCAGCCGATCGCGGATCCGGTCGATGCGCGCGGTCACCTCCTGCCGCTCCAGCTCGAGCGCGTGCAGTCGGTCAGAGGTCTCCCGCTCCGCCTGGCGCGCGGTCCGGGCCCGGTGCTCGGCAGCCTCCAGCGCCTCGGCCACCTCGTGCATCGCATCGTCGCGCAGCCGCAGCTCGGCCTCCGCGTGGTCGCGCTCGCGGAAGAGCTCCTCGGTCGCGCGCGCCCCTTCCTCGCGCAGGCGCGCGACCCGCTCGAGCTCCTCGGCGAGGGAGCGCTCCTCCCGGTCCAGCGCCTCGACGCGCGCCACGGCCGCGGCGCGCGCGGCCACCGCGGCCTCGAGGCGCTCGCGCACGCGCTCTAGCTCCCCGTCGAGCCGCGTTTCCTCGACCGCCCGCCGCGACTCCTCGGCGCGTGCGGCCTCCCACTCCTCCTGCACGACCTCGAGCATTCGTCGTGCCCCGTCGCGCTGCTCGCGGAGCTCCACCTCCTCCTGGTCAAGGGCTGCCCGGTCCTCCCGCGCCGTCGCCGTGCGCTCCTCTGCGCGCGCCCGCGCGGCGCGCGTTCCCTCGATCTGGCACGCCAGCTCGTCGCGGAAGCGATCCGCGCGCGCCTTCCGGTCCACCTGCGCCGCGACCTCGGCGTCCGCACGGCGCAGCTCGTCCTCCGAAGCGCGGAGCGCGGCGCGCGCCTGCTCGAGCGCCTCCTCTGCGGCGCCCACTGCCCGGCGAGCGGCCTCGAAGGCGGTGTGCGCGGCCTCCGCGTCCGCGCGGGCCGTCTCGGCCTCGGCCGTCAGAATCCGTAGCCGCTCGCGCCGCTCGAGCACGCCGGAGGCGCCCCAGGGATTGCCGAGCCGCACCACGCCCCGGGGATCGCGCGCGGCGCCGGAGCGTGCCAGCCGCGGCCCCTCGCCCTCGAGCAGCGCCTCCTCCTCCACCAGGTCCACGTCGCCCAGCAGCGCCCGCACCCACGGCGCCCCCTCTCCCACCGGCTCGATCGCAGTGAGCAGGGTCCCCCCTCCCCCGTACGGCGCGCGGTCGAGGGGCAGCAGCAGGAGGCCGCCCCCGTTTCCCCACTCCCGGAGGAACCACCGGCGCATCCGCTCGGCCGTAGCGAGATCGCGCACCACGAGCGCGCGTGCGAGCGGGCCCAGGTAGGCCTCCACCGCGGCGGCCAGGCCGTCGGAGGCGCGCACGAAATCGACCAGCACCCCGAGCACTTCGGGCTCCTGGCGCGCGAGCGCGGCGCGCACGACCGGCTCCACC